>Ga0123356_10000097_pt1 | contig 92344 bp, 82 predicted proteins | sample TergutEmb28metaG_2_FD_92546 | JGI IMG/M metagenome (GOLD analysis project Ga0123356, IMG submission 92546) | Embiratermes neotenicus P3 segment gut microbial communities from Petit-Saut dam, French Guiana - Emb289 P3 | ecosystem: Host-associated > Arthropoda: Insects > Digestive system > Gut ...
GAATAAGAATAATTATCATCAAGAGGGATTATTGTACGAAATACATCACCCTCATGCATTTCCGGTTGTGCACCGGAGTAAAATGGTACATATTTCTTAAGTCGTCTGGTTCCTGATCCAAGCTCATCTGCTAAACCAATGTTCCTAAAAAAGGCAGCAATGATTGGATTCTTCGATTCTGGCGAATAATTCTCTGTAACATTTCCATCGCTTCTTGCTCTATTTGCGTTTTCTGTATACATTCGGTCTCTTTCTATAATAAAGCGCACATACATTGAACTGCTATATTCGCGGTGTTATGCAAAGAAAAATATTATGCAAAGAGTCGCAGCATAATCAAGAGAAACTAATGAAACTACAAGTAAATTCTTTGCATAATATTATCATAAGGTTTAATGGGTCACAAGTTGTTTTTCAGCCAATCCATTAGTTCATCTTTTTCATCAGCATTAAACTGAACCCCCTCTGCAGAAAGCAAATTGTTTTCAGTTTCATCCATGATCGGAATAGATAAGCGCAGCACAAAAGACATGGACACAACAATGATAGGATTACCTATAAGTCTAATAAACACGCCAGTTAAATGTTATATAATAGTTTATTATAGGCTTTCCTTTAGCCTTGCTTTTTTCTTGGCTTTTTTGCTGTCGTACATTTTTTCGTCTGCTTTGTTTAAAATCACGCTTGAGTGAAGTGTATTATTTTTATCAACCTCAACATACCCGAAGCTTATGCTGTAAGGATACTCCTTATCGGTTAAATACATATCATTACTCAGATTATTGCTTATAGTAGTGGTCATTTCGTCAATTACATTGCTTTCTATGTCAGGCACAAGAGCCATAAACTCATCGCCGCCGAGACGGCAAATCACCGCGTTATCAGGGAATTTCATGAGATGCTTAGCAGCGTTAATAATGTACATATCACCTTCATTATGCCCGAATTCGTCATTTATGTATTTAAGCCTGTCTAAGTCAGCAAAAACTAAAATAAAATGCTGTTTGTTTTCAATCCATTCTTCCAGTGTCTTCATACCAAAGGCTCTGTTATACAGATTTGTAAGGCTGTCGTGATATGCGTGGATTTCCAGTTCCTTTATTTCATTCTTAGAATCGCTTATATCCGAAATTGCGTAGATAACAGATACTTTTCTTTCCCATTCCACTTCATAAGCTCTAACATGCAAATGACGCTTTACATCTTCGAAAACATATTCAATTTCAACCTCAACACCACTCGTGTCAGCGAGATGCTCCTCCATAAGTCCTGTAATAGTCTCAATATATTCATGATTTATATGCATTTCCATAATCGCTGCTTCGTTCATGATTAGGATTCCAAGTGTTTCCTTCTCTACAACGAGAATTTGCTGAGGAATGTAATGTATAAGCTCTGAAAATAACATATTGAATTGATCAATTGATGCGTTGTGCATTTGCATTTCATTTAATGTTTCAGTTTGTGTTTTTCTTGTCTCAACGACATAGTTCCCAAAGTTTTTCAGCTCCTCAGCTAACTCACGAAAGTCCTCCGGAACATCGCCAAGCTCCGGTACGATATCGTCAACCGGATAAACAATCCCTCTGATATATGTAAGCATTTTATCTGCAATATTTCCCATAAGCCGCCTCTTGTTTTCTACCTATTTACTATCTGCCATTAATCATTTCATCATAATATGCACAGTAATTTTAACAGTGTATAACGTTAAATTTATACTATTATTTACACTCTGTCAACAAAATCAACACTCAAATCTTCACTCATTTCTCCTTGCAACAAGATAACAGAGCAAGTATAATAGCTGTCATGGATATTATAAAAAATAAAAAACCTGAACTTCTTTCTCCTGCAGGGGATATTGAACGACTTAAAGTTGCTTTTGCCTTTGGTGCAGACTCTGTTTACTTAGGCGGAGAAGCCTTTGGTATGCGGTCAAAAGCAGGTAATTTTACTATGAGTGAGATTGGCGATGGGATTAAACACGCACATTCACTTGGTAAAAAAGTTTATATAACCGTGAATATTTCTGCACATAATGATGATTTGAAAGAAATGGAGAAATATTTTGGTGAGCTTGAAAAATTAAAGGCAGATGCGTTAATAATATCCGACCTTGGAGTTTTTGATTTAGCAAAGAGAGCTGCACCAAACACCGATATTCATATTTCTACACAAGCCAATACCACTAATCATGCAGGAGCAGATTTTTGGCGGCGACTTGGAGCACAGCGTGTGATTCTCGCCAGAGAACTGCGCCTTAGTGAAATAGGCGAAATAAAAAATAAAATTCCAAGCTTAGAGCTTGAAGCTTTTGTGCATGGTTCAATGTGCATGGCTTACTCAGGGCGATGCCTTATAAGCAATTTCATGAACGACAGGGATGCAAACAGAGGTCATTGTAGCCAGCCGTGCAGGTGGAGTTATATGCTGGTTGAGGAAAAATCAGGTGATGCTATCCCCGTGTATGAGGATGAACATGGCGCTTATATATTCAGCTCCAAGGATTTAAACATGATTGCTCATATTCCCGACCTTGTAAAGGCAGGTATTGATAGTTATAAAATAGAAGGTCGTATGAAGTCTTCATATTACGTTGGATTAGTCACGAAGATATATCGCGAAGCCATCGATGATTATTTTGAGGACCCCGAGGTTTATGCCGGTAAAATACTGTTTTATCAAAGTGAGCTTTCAAAGGTAAGTCATCGTGAATACACCACAGGTTTTTTCTATGGCAAAATTACAGGCAATGACCACGCTTATAATGACTCTGAGCAAGTCAGACTACAGGATTATCTTGCAATTGTTAATAGCTATGATGAAGACACAGGGTTTTGCGTAATAGAGCAGCGTAATAAATTTGACGTTGGCGAGAGAGTCGATATAATCCGCGCTAATGGTGAAATTCATACGCAGGAAATTAAACTCATGATGGATGAAAAAGGAGCTGACATTTCGTCCGCTCCGCACCCAAAGCAAAAAATTCGCTTGAAAGTCAATGTACCTGTACAAAAATTTGATATGCTCAGAAGAAGCTTCTGAGGCTTATTCAACGAGCTTATCCTTACCTTCGTTATTTGCTTTAACGAGTTCGAGGATTTCGTCTATTCGTTGCTTACGCTCGGCTTCCTCTGCGATTCTTCGCAGGTGTGAGTCATCTTCACGGACGAGCGAGAGCAGAACCTTTACTGCATGGTGACGTTCTTTGTCCAAATCAAGCTTTCTGCGAAGACGCGAGTTCCCTTTTCGCACAAGCATTGACAATAAGTCAACCATCTGTTCTTTTTCTGTGTCGACTTCTTCTAGCTTTTCGAGACGCTCTTTTTCTTTTGCTTTATCATCTGCTCTTTTTTGAGCATAAGCCATTCTCTCAAGCCGCTCGGCTTCTTCCGCTTTCATCTTCGCTTCGGTATTTCTGCGCATACGTTCTGCTTGCTCGGAGCGGCTTTCTTTTTCAGGCTTGCTTTGCTGCCATTTCCCACTTGCTGCAGCACCGCTTCTGCTCATGCTGACACGTTGATTTTGACTTAACTTATTGTCATACTCCTGCCGCTTTGAAGCATCGGATAGGACCTCGTGCATTTCGTTAAGCTTTGTCATAATCTTGTGGGCATCCTTGCTTTTATTAACGTCGGGATGATATTTCTTAGCAAGTACCCTGTGTTTTTCATTTATCTCCTTTTGCGTTGCGTTTGGAGATAGTTTCAACATATCATAATAGTTCATACGGAACAATCCTTTGAGCATAATCGTCTATTATATAGATTATACCTAACCATTATGATATTATCAAGAAGAGGTATGAAATAAAAATTATGAAAAGCATTTTCGGAAAATTTGCATTTATATTTATTATTCTTCTGCTGATAGCTAGTATCACAGTTATACCTGCATGCACACATATAGACAGCACTCGCATACCCGACCACGAAGAAGGTATTACGCTTGCAGAGCCTGATAAGCATGAAAACAATCACGAGGAAAACGAAAGCAATAATGAGCCTCAAGAAATGCTTGAACCGGACGCTCCTGATGAACCGGACGAGCTTGATGAGCCACAAGTGCTTTTCCGGATTTTAAGTCCTTATGAAAATATTAATTGGGAGACTATCGGTCAATACCGAGCTTCACATCATGTACATACAACATTTTCTGACGGTTCAAACACCCTCAGAGATATGCTTATTGATTTATATAATAAAAACTATGACATTGTCGCTATAGCCGACCATAATACAACAACAAGAGCATGGAATACACATCCTGATATAGTATATGAAATCAGCCTTGTTAACGAGAACGCTCTGCTATCTTCCGAAGAACTTGCAGATATTAATAACGGAGCTTATAATGCAAGTGATTTCCCCGGTTCTTATACCGGAAGACGTACGCAAGCTAACGGGATGATAAGTATGGGTATTTCAAATGAAATCACCGCAGGTATGGGGTATCAGCCCGGTATTTATGAAGGGCATCATATAAACTCATTTTTTGCTAATGTCCCAAACTACTCCGGTTTTGGTATGACAATGGCTGAGGTAATTGAGTATGTTCAAGATTTGGGTGGAATCACTCACCTAAATCACCCCGGTCGCTATACGGGAATGCAATCTTATGAATCTCTCACACCGGAGCTTATTCTTACAATTGACAGATATGTTCAATTATTCCTAGACTACCCGTCACTAGCCGGTATTGAAATAATGAGCAGATGGGATAGTGAATCAATTAATGACAGGATTTTTTGGGATTACATTCTAATGGAAACGATGCCGCAAGAAAGACCTGTATGGGGTTTTTCAAACGATGATGCCCATTCATTGTCTGCTAACGGTCACGCTTGGAATGTAATGCTGATGGCAACCTTTGATAAAAATGCTTTTCGCACTTCAATGGAAACCGGAGCATTTTACGGAGTCAGCCGGATTGACAGGCAACGAGGTGTAAATGCGTTCTTGCCTGATGGAGAAAAAACCCCTTATGCACCATCACAAACATCATCAAACTCACAATATACAGGAGGACGTCACAACTCTATCGCCTTGCAGTTCCTTTCGGAAGAAACTCCTGTTATATCGAGCATTGAAATTATCGGTGACACAATAACTATAAGCGGTACCGGTTTTAATAAAATTGTGTGGATTGCCGATAGGAAAATCGTTCACACAGGTGATTCAATTGATATCAGTAAAATCTACGGTATCAACAGCTATGTGCGCGCTGAGCTTATAGGCTCGTTTGGAGTTGCATATACACAACCATTCGGTATTGAAAAAAGAGGCTGAACCTCATTTTGAGGTTCAACCTACTCTGCGGCTTCATGACCAAAATCTCCTTGCAGATAACGTATCTTATCTCGCTCTTTCCGATAGTACGATACTCTCAATCCATAGTAGTTCTCCCAGTTTGTAAGCTCTTGCAACGCGTTTGTAAGCAGCCCGTAGTTATCATGTATTGAGAGAGTTATTTTCTGCAATATCAGCGTACCAATATCATCTACTCTATCTACTCTTGCCAGACTATCAAGCCATCTGAGCATATCTTGTTTAAACTCACGCGTATCCTTCTGACTACGGTCGATTTGCAATATTTCGGTATTCTTGATTGCAACCTTCTTGACACGATTGACCATAATTGTTATTGCCATTCCATACAATAAATCGTCACCGTTTATATATCCAAGCTCGGATTGATAGTATTGCTTGTAAATAGGTCTTGACTTGCTGATGATTAAATTATGGTTATCTATTGATTGAGCCATATTCGTAATGATTTTACTGAATTCTGAGTTTGCGTCCATTCTTTTTATCATTCTCTCGACAAAAAGCATTTTCGCTATACACGAACACGTCAATAACATATCAACCAGATATATAAGAGCATCTTTGTAGTTCTCGCTGAGATGGTCAAGCTTATAATTTCTTTTTGAATCTGAAATCTCTTCATTTCCCGATAGTGCAGAAATGTATTTTACCGACTCAAATGTGTTAATTGTTTCACAGATTTTATTGATAAACCTGTTTTTTGCAACTCGTGCATTTTTAAATGCGGATCTTTTTGGAAGTGAATCTCCTATACCACTCTTAATAAATTGAGTTACCTTCCCGAGATATCTGGAAATTTTCCATTTGTAGTAGCTTTTATTAAATAGATGGTTAAGCTGTTCAATATCTGTCGCATGATAGGTGTCTTCGCAGAATTTCAGAAGCATTACTCGTATATCCGGTTTTTTAAGACCTTTAATATATGGTGATGCTGCTTTTGTTTTTGTGTCACTTAGCATTATTGCAATTGCACTGGTTGTAATCATATCGAGACTGTCAAATTGTTTTTTGACTTCTTCCTCTTCAACATCTCCGATATTTATATCACTGATATTGTCTCTTCGCAGACCGGTCCAACCTGTAACTTTATTAAATAAGCCTGCATCTGTTGATTCGCTATCTTGATAAATATGTGCTTCTTCATCTGCCCTATCTTCGATTTTTCTCGCAGGCATCATGTCTTTTGCTTTTCTGGAGAAGGATTTAACACCTCTTTTAACACTACCAAGCAAATTAACCGGTGGTGCTTGTACTGCGACTGGTGCTTGTACTGCGACTGGTGCTTGTACTGCGACTGGAGCTGCAGCAGGTGGTGGTGTGATGGGGGTTGCTTCTTGTGCTACTGCTGCTGCAGAATTAATAGGTGTTATCGGAGCTAAAGCAGCTTCAGGTACTTCAACCTGGACGGTTTGAACTGCCGGTTTTGCTGCTGCTGTTGCTGCTGCAACTGCGGACACTTCATTCGCTGCTTGAACATCTTCAGTTGCATCTTCTATTGTTAGCTGCTGTGTAACCTTACCTTTTCCTTTAGCGCCTTTTTTTTCTATTGCTTCATCAGCTGCTACTTGCTCTGCTGCTGCCTGAGCTGCTGCCGCTTGTTCTGCCGCTGCCTGAGCTGCTGCCGCTTGTTCTGCCGCTGCCTGAGCTGCCGCCGCTTGTTCTGCCGCTGCCTGAGCTGCCGCCGCTTTTTCTGCCGCCGCCGCCTGAGCTGCTGCTATTTGCTCTGCCGCTGCTGCCTGAGCCGCCGCTATTTGCTCTGCTGCTGCCGCCTGAGCTGCTGCTATTTGCTTCGCCGCTGCTGCCTGAGCCGCTGCCACTTGTTCTGCTGTTGCTTGCTCAGCTGCCGCTACTTGCTCTGCTGCCGCTGCCTGAGGCACTGCTGCTTGTTCGGCTACAGCTGCTTGAGGTGCTGCAACTTGTTCAGCCGATACTGCCTGAGCTGCTGCTATTTGCTCTGCTGCCGCCGCCGCCTGAGCTGCCGCCACTTGTTCTGCCGCTGCTGCACGTTCTGCCGCCGCTGCTTGCCTTGTGGTTTTTACTTCATTGTACTTTGCATGAAGCTCTGCATGCTTCGATGATACAACTCCTTTTAACAGCTTTGCTTTACTAATCACAAATTCCTTGCACTGCAAAAAGAGCTTAGTTGGCTTCTTAGCGACTACCGCTATTACATCTTTACTAAGCCAAAAGAATATTGCTGCCGGTAATAAATACACAAACGCAACAGGCAAAAAAATGAATGCCATCACGGGAACCAGCAATACGCAAACGCAACCTATACAAAAATATATTATACTTGCCTTTTTCATGACAGCGAGTATACCACAGAAAAATAAAAAATGCTACATGAATTTTGCATTGTTTTTTCTCTCTTTTGCACATTGATTTTTGTTGATTATTATTTTATACTCATCTTACGCTTTGGAAGGGTACAATAATTACAATGAAACTATCGCAAATTTCAGTTATTTTTATAGTGTTAATCGTGCTTCTATCGGGGTGCTCCGATGATGATATTAATCTGCCGACACCTGAGCCGACACCGGGCAGAACAACCCCTCGCCCAATTTATGTGCCCGATCCCGATTGTGTACATTTCTGGAAAAATCCCGACTGCTTTGAGCCTTATATTTGTATTGACTGCGGTGAGATTAAAGGCGAACCGCTTGAACATATCTGGACAATACCAAATTATCAGGAAGCGTCGGTATGCATAAACTGCGGTGAAATAAACGGCGAGCCGCTTGAACCTAAGTTTACAACACACGGACTTCGCATCAATACCACAGCAGGTCGTCCTTATCAATATAAAACAATTACTAATCTCGACCCGAGCCTGCCAACAGTCGGCACGGCTTCACTGCTGTACATTGATATTTTCGAATCCGACACCAATTTGCCTGCTAAAGCAGGCTACGAGTACATTGTCACAAGAATTATGGTCACTTTTGAGGACGAAAATGCAAAAGCAAACGGATTTCAATACTTAACCGGTCAACTTGACTTTTTCGGTTATAATCCCGACGAAGGTTTAGTTGCGTATGACGAGCTAAACGATAGTGATATACCGGAATTCAAAGTCGTAAACAGACTTCTTAACTTTTATGGCGAGGACTTTCCTTATTACATGAAGCATGAGCAAATCCAAAATGAATGGATTGGCGAGTTGTCGTATATTGTTCTGGAATATTCATTTCTTGTACCGGCAGGTTATGACGGTATCGTTATATATCTTTCAAATGCAGCAAACTGGTCCGACGTACAAAGCACTGTTCTTTCGGACAACTTTGACAAGGACACACTCTTCTTCCGCCTGAGAACACAAACGAATTAACGCTCTCGCCTTCGTGAGCTCAGCTTGGACACTTCAAACCCTATTACTGCACCGAATACCAGAATTAAACATACAGTCATATCTGTTATACCAAGCGGCGATACGGAAAACAAGTTACCAAGTACCGGTATATACATAACCGCAAATAATATAATCAAAGCTCCGATTGTTGCAAGGTTTAGAAATCTGTTTCCGAATAATCTTGCATTAAATCCATTGTACAAATCAAACTTTGACGGATAAACAATTAACAGTTCACCGGCAACCAATGTGAAGAAACACATACTCATCGCCATTATATGACGGTCTACGCCATCAGGAAATACCGCAATGTGAAAGCCGTATAAGAAAGCACCAAAAGCACTTACGCAAACAAAAATCGACCTTACTATTACCGACCTCATTACACGGCGATTAATGATTCCTTCTTTTGGATTTCTTGGTTTCCTGTTCATTACACCGGGTTCCTTACCCTCCATACCAAGAGCAAATGCAGGAAGTGCGTCGGTCAATAAGTTAACAAACAATAATTGAGTTGCAACCAACGGTACAGGCAGCCCCAGTATTATAGCAAGAAGAACGATAAGAATCTCACCGAGATTACAACCGAGCAGATACCCTGTAACCTTGCGTATGTTTCCGTAAATTGTTCTGCCCTGCTCAACAGCACTAACAATACTTACAAAGTTGTCATCGGTTAGAATCATATCGGCTGCTTCTTTAGTTACATCAGTTCCTGTAACGCCCATTGCAATACCTATATCGGCTTTTTTTAACGATGGTGCGTCATTAACTCCATCACCTGTCATAGCTACAATATTGCTATTTGCTTTAATAGCAGTAACAATACGAACCTTATGCTCAGGTGAAACCCTTGCAAAAACATTAACGGTTCTAACCTTTTCTATAAGCTCTTCATTTGAAAGACTATTTAGTGCACTCCCATCAAGAACTTCATCACCTTCTTCAATAATTCCAAGAATTTTTGCAATTGCTGATGCAGAAATCTTATGGTCACCCGTTATCATCTTTACGTTTATTCCGGCAGTGTGGCATTTTTCAACCGATTCTCTGACCTCATCTCGCGGTGGGTCAATCATACACATCATTCCGACATAAGTAAGATTATCTTCAACATTATCTATCGCATTTACGTCTTCATATCGTTTATAAGCAAAAGCCAAAACGCGAAGTGCCTGTGCTGCAAACTCTTCGTTTTGTTTTGTTAATTGCTCCTTCATGGCTTCTGACATTGGAACAAGTGCACCGTCTATAAAAACGCTCGAGCAACGGCTGATTATTGCATCGGGTGCTCCTTTTGTATTCATAATAATATTTTCTCCGTGAGAATTATATGTTGACATCATTTTTCTGTCAGAATCAAAAGGAATTTCCTGTATTCGCCTATGAACCTGATTCATTTTATCTTTTCTTTCGCCCATCTTTGCACCAAAGACCATTATAGCGCCTTCGGTCGGGTCGCCAATTACAGATGAATTTCTTTCATCAAAAATCGAATCATTGCAGAGAACTCCGATTTCCGCCATCAGCGAAATATTTCTTGAAATAAGCCCGTCTGCAACAACATGACCTTTTGCTCTGTAACCGACACCTGTAACATCATAAACATTTTCAGGGTCACAAACCTTAACAACAGTCATTTTATTCTGCGTGAGCGTGCCTGTTTTATCGGAACAGATAACAGTTGTGCTGCCAAGAGTTTCTACTGCACGCAGTTTTTTAACGATAACATTTGCTTTGACCATCTTTTGAACACCAATTGCCAAAATAACGGTAGCAACAATAGCTATACCCTCGGGAACTGCTGCAACAGCAAGCGATACAGCAACCATCAGCATTTCAATCAAATCCCTATGCTCACGAAAACCAATAAGATTATAAACAACAGCAACAATAAATACGAATGCACAGGTAGCAATGCAGAGTATTCCGAGAGATTTAGCCAAATCGTTTAGTTTTCCTTGAAGCGGAGTCACGGTTTCATCAGTATCTTCAAGAAGTGTAGCAATCTTACCCATTTCTGTATTCATTCCCGTTGCATACACGACACCTACTCCTCTGCCGTAAGTTACTATACAACCCGAAAACGCAAGATTCACTCTATCCCCCAAGTCAGCTTCTTCTTGTAAAATCACCTTTGCATTTTTCTTCACAGGCACTGATTCACCTGTTAATGAGGACTCATCGACTCGCATATTAATGCTCTCAATAAGCCTGACATCCGCCGGGATATAATCACCTGCATCTAAAAAAATGATATCTCCGACAACAACGTCTTGCGAATCAATTTTGATTACCTTCCCGTTTCTCTTCACTTTAGCTTTTGGTCCGGACATATTTTTAAGCTCTTTAAGAGCATCATCTGCTTTGTTTTCTTGTGTTATTCCAATGACCATATTAAGAATGAGTATGCCCATAATGATTATTGCATCCTTCAGCCCGTCCCCACCTTCTCCGACGATTACTGAAACAATAGCGGCAGCTATCAGTATAAGAACAAGAAAGTCTTTAAACTGATCGATAATTCTTTTTAATAAAGAGCGTTTTTTTGCACTTGCAAGCTTGTTCGGTCCGTTTATATTAAGCCTTTCTTCTGCATCATTTGATAAAAGACCATTTAGCGCATCTGCTTTTAACCATTTTAACGAGTCCTTTATACTTTTATTATATACAACAGAGTCCATAAATATCAGCTATACCTTTCTTGCATTTTATCTTGATATTAGTGGAATTATATGGTATAATTACTTGATAATCAAGGATTAATTATTGGAGCAGTTACTTTTGCAAGGAAGCGAGGGGATTTTATGACAATTGGAAGCGTATCTAACATGAACATTTACGCTGCTACTTGGAGAGCCGGATCCCAAGCTTCTCAAGGTATAAAGTCGCCTGCAGACTCGCCCTCAGCCGTAGGCGCTGCAGGGCTACTCGGTGCTTCTACCGGATATTTTATGCCTCCACCCGTTTCGGGCACAGGTGCATTATTCTACAGCGTTGACGGCGACCGTGTTGAGATATCTGCCGGCTTGATGGAAGCATTGGAAGCACAGGCTGTCTGCCAGACCTGCGAAGACAGAAAATATGTAGATAATTCTGATGACCCGTCAGTTAGCTTCCAAACACCTACAAACATCAGCCCAAACATGGCTGCAGCTGCTGTAATGTCGCATGAGCAAGAGCATGTAAGAAACGAACAAGCTAAAGCTCATCGTGACAATCGTGAGATTGTTAATCAATCCGTCACATTACAGTATGACACCTGCCCCGAGTGCGGTAAGCAATATGTTTCGGGCGGAACTACACGTACAACCTCAAGAAGCCGCTCTGAAAACAATGACGAAGAAGAGTTCAGCATAGACCCATCCGCCGAAAGCGGAGACGCAGGAGACGAAGAATAAATGCCAACCATAAAAAGGTCGGCATTTTTTTTGCACGATTTATCAGCTTATCAGAACTCTGAAGAACCGACAGTTCTTGGAAACGGCAGAACATCTCTTATATTTGACACACCTGTTAAATACATCAACAGCCTCTCGAAGCCCAGCCCGAAGCCGGCGTGTTTTGTTCCGCCGTATTTTCGCAGTTCGAGATACCACCAATAAGTCGCCGCTTCGAGCTTCATCTCTTCAATGCGTTGCAGCAGCACACTTTCACGCTCTTCACGTTGGCTGCCGCCTATAATTTCACCAATTCCCGGAGCGAGCAAATCCATTGCTGCTACTGTCTTACCATCGTCGTTGAGGCGCATATAAAAGGCTTTTATATCCTTAGGATAATCAGTTACAAACACAGGCTTTTTGAAGTGCCGCTCTGTTAAATAACGCTCATGCTCAGTTTGTAAATCACAGCCCCATGATACAGGGAACTCAAAGCTCTCGCCTGAATTCACAAGAATCTCAATCGCCTCAGTGTATGTTACATGACCAAACTCAGCATTTGCAACTGACGTTAATCTTTCAAGAAGCTCCTTGTCGACAAAGCTGTTAAGAAAGTCCAGTTCATCTGAGCATTCAATCAGGACATTTTTAATAACATACTTGAGCATATCCTCAGCAAGCTGCATATCATCATTTAAATCGGCAAATGCAATCTCAGGTTCAATCATCCAAAACTCGGCAACGTGTCTCGGTGTGTTTGAATTTTCTGCTCTGAAAGTCGGTCCGAATGTATAAACACCACCAAACGCAAGAGCAAACGCTTCGGCATTTAATTGACCGGACACAGTAAGACCCGACTTTTTTCCAAAGAAATCATCTGAATAATCAACCGTACCGTCAGGATTAAGAGGAACATTAGCCATATTTAGTGTAGTTACGTTAAACATCTCACCTGCTCCTTCGGCATCACTGCAAGTGATTATCGGAGTATGAACGTTGACAAAGCCTCGCTCTTGGAAAAAGCTATGAATAAGATGTGATGTAACCGACCTAATTCTAAATACTGCACTGAACAGGTTTGTTCTGGGTCTGAGATGTGCAATCGTTCTGAGAAATTCAGGCGAATGCCTCTTTTTTTGTAGCGGATACTCAGGAGTAGATTCTCCTTCTACTTTTATCTCCTTTGCAACCAGCTCAAAAGGCTGCTTTGCTTCTGTTGTCAGCTTAAACTCCCCTGTAACAACAAGTGCTGCGCCGACATTTTGGCTGACAATCTCTTTGAAGTTAGATAACGCTGCCTCTTCAAGAACCACTTGAATTCCTTTAAAGCAGCTACCGTCGTTTAAGTCAACAAAACCAAAAGCCTTCATATCCCTAATTGATTTTGCCCAGCCGCAAACTGTTATTGCAGAGCCGGAATACTTTTCTTTATCTGTATATAATTCCTTAACCTTAACAATCGTCATATAACAATACTCCTTTTCCTGCAGCAATGCTCTTTTTCACATCAAGAATGCGCTGATTCTTGCTGCCGCACCATTTCTGCGACAATGTACGCTCGCTTAAAACAAAGCTCCCGTCAATAAGGACATCAATCTGTGCAAGAAAGCTCTCGATTGATGCCTCGTGTTTGGCTTCCTCCAGTAAAACTTCGTATGTTTTCCCGGAATATACCCAAACACTGAGACCGCCGTCATGAGCAGCGGCTGCGAGACTTGCACAGTCCGCAGCTTGCTCAAACGGCTCTCCGCCTGACAGGGTCAGTCCATCTGTCAAAGGATTTGACAGCATCTCTTTTATAATTTCATCAACTGAAATTTCCGTACCGCCACTGCGGTCCCAAGTATCCGGGTTATGGCAGCCTGCACAGCAAAGTGAGCAGCCTTGGGTAAACACCACATATCGCAATCCCGGACCATCAACTATGGAATCATGTACAAGCCCTGCAATTCTCATTATACTATGCGCTTGCCGTGCCAGCCGTGCTTTCCGTATTTCTTTGGATATCGTGCATAACTCTGTCTCTTTCTTCGGCACGCTTTGCATCATTCCATCTGTCAACCGTACCAACAAGATATCCTGTAATTCGTCTGATACGTTCAAATTGCGGTATACTCTCATCTTCAAGATTTTCACGTCTTCCGCATTTTGGACATTCATCCTTTATAAAGCCTGTGTAACCGCACACGGGGTCACGGTCAACAGGGTGATTAACCGAGCCGTAGCCAACACCCGATTGCTGCATATATTTTACAATCTTTTCAAACGCTTCGAGATTATCACTCGGGTTGCCATCCATTTCAATGTAGCTGATGTGCCCGGCATTTGTCAGCGCATGATATGGTGCTTCTATTCTGATTTTATCAAACGCATTTAGCTTATAATCAACGGGAATGTGGAAGCTGTTAGTGTAATATTCCTTATCTGTCACTCCACTTAGCTGTCCGTATCTCTCGCGGTCTATCTTTACAAATCTTCCTGCCAGACCTTCTGCAGGAGTTGCTATCAGCGTGATGTTAAGACCTTTTTCAAGTGTTTCTCTGTCACACCTTGAGCGAAGATGGCTTACAATTTCAAGACCGAGGTTTTGAGCTCGTTCACTTTCACCGTGATGCTCACCGATAAGTGCTGTTAATGTTTCGGCTAACCCGATAAATCCGATTGTAAGAGTGCCGTGTCTGAGTATATCGCGGACTTCATCATTATAATCGAGCTTCTCAGAATCAAGCCATACACCTTGCCCCATCAGGAACGGGAAGTTATAAACTCTCTTTCTGCACTGCACTTCAAAGCGTTCGAGCAGCTGGTCGACAACAAGGTCAAGCTTGTGGTCAAGGTCTTCAAAGAATCGTTCAATATCACCATTTGCTTTGATTGCAAGACGAGGTAAATTGATTGATGTAAAGGAAAGATTTCCGCGCCCGTTGCAAATTTCCTGGCTTGAATCGTGTGCGTTGGCAATTACACGGGTTCTGCAGCCCATGTAAGCGATTTCGGTCTCTTTAACGCCTTCTTTATAGTATTTTAAATTAAATGGAGCGTCAACAAAAGCGAAATTCGGGAATAAGCGTTTTGCACTGCAGCGGCAGGCAATTTTAAATAAATCATAGTTCGGGTCGCCGGGGTCGAGGCTAATACCTTTTTTAACTCTGAATACCTGTATCGGATAGATTGGAGTTTCCCCGTTTCCGAGACCTGCTTCTGTTGCAAGCATGACATTTTCCATGACCATTCTGCCTTCGGGCGATGTGTCCATTCCGTAATTTATTGTAGAAAACGGAGTTTGAGCTCCTGCTCTTGAATGCATTGTATTGAGGTTGTGAATCAATGCCTCCATTGCTTGATATGTTGAGCGATTCGTTTCCTTCTTGGCAAAATGTAATGCCGTTTCTTGAATTTGCTCAATATCACCTTCATCGCCATAGAGCTTTGCAAGCTCCGGTCTCTCTAAGCTGAGATATTTTTCATTATGCTCAAGAGTTGGTATAACTCCCTCTTCCTTTTCGATTCTTTCAATTATTTCTCTGACTTCATTCTCGGGGTCATTAATTTTTTTAGCCAGCATTAATGCTTTTGCAAGATTTTGTCTGTAAAGCTTAACAAAGGTCTTTTTAACTCCTTCTGCCATACCGTAATCGAAGTTTACAATACTTTGACCGCCGTGCTGGTCGTTTTGGTTCGATTGAATTGCAATACAAGCAAGTGCAGCGTAAGATGCAATGTCGTTCGGCTCACGCAGATGTCCATGTCCTGTTGAAAAACCGCCTTCAAAAAGCTTAATAATATCTATTTGGCAGCAGGTCGTCGTAAGCGTAAGAAAATCCAGATCATGAATATGAATATCGCCGTCTGAATGGGCTGATGAATGATCCGGTTTAAGTACAAACATATTATAAAATTGTTTTGCGCCCTCAGAGCCGTATTTAAGCATTACGCCCATTGCGGTATCGCCGTCAATGTTTGCGTTCTCTCTTTTTACGTCACTGTTTCGAGCGTCTGTGTTGGTGATTTCCTCATAGGTCTTCATAAGACGAGTTCTCATCTGACGAACACGGTTACGTTCATTTCTGTAGAGTATATATGCTCTGGCGGTAGCAATATATCCGTTATCCATCAGTACTTTCTCAACAACGTCCTGGATATGCTCAACGTCCGGGGTTTCTTCTCCTTCCAGCTCCAAGACCGACATTACCTCATCGGCAAGCTTATCCGATAAGTCACCGTTTCCCGGTCTGTACGTTGCCTTGAACGCCTTGCAGATTGCATCAGATATCTTTGCAATGTTGAAATCGGCTGTTCTTCCGTCTCTTTTTTTAATGTTGGTAATAGGCATTTCCGCCACTCCTTCATACCCCCGCGAAGCAAAGCACGGTTGAGATAATAATACTGTAGGGCAAACTCTGTGACATTTTCACAAACACAACATATTGTGCCTTTTGCCACCCACAGGAACTTCATTGTACAACCAATAGTTTCTAAAGTCAATATAAAAAATACTCTTTTTTGCTTTCTGTTGAAATATATTTTCTTTTCGTGCTATACTTAATGACAATAATATTGTGAAAAAGCATTGAGTACGAAATGATAGCGATGTTTTTTCCATCAGAAAGGAACTCACAAAAATGCCGGGCTCTTTACTAAAATATGGTGCTCGCAGGCTGATTTTTGATAATTCGCCGAGATTACTTCTCATAAGCTTATTTTATGTTCTGATGGTAACGCTCATTTCTATGCTGACATATCGTCTGCCGGGTAGAATAAATGAGCAGGATATTTTAAGCCGCTTAGCTTCCGGTGAAATTCCGGGCATATTAATAATTTATTCTAATTTCCGACCCATAGGTGCTTTCCTCGCTTGCTTACTGCTTTTTATTAATCCAATAATAAATTTTGGTTTTTTGAGCTTCTGCGTTAAAACAAATCGGTCTCAGGACACGGATTATAAAGACTTATTAAACGGTTTTCTTTTTTTCTCAAAAGTTTTTATGATATTTCTGATAACTACAATATACATTTTTTTATGGAGCTTACTGCTGATTATTCCGGGAATTGTTGCAAGCTACAGATATAGACAGGCATATTACATACTTCTTGATGACCCACGTAAAGGTGTTATGCAGTGCATTGAAGAATCGAAAGCAATGATGCATGGCAGCAAGGTTGACCTGTTGACAATTGATATATCATTTATCGGATGGTATGTTCTTGACTTTTTAATTTCAATAATGATGCCGCTGCCCTTTCCGTTCCCTATTGTGTCTGTGTGGCTGTCACCTTACATCGGGTTGACTCATGCAGCTTTTTATGAGGATAGAGTTACAAGAGTAGCTGTATAATAATTACCCAAGAACTATTTATGAGGAAGTGAAAGCATGAAAGTAAAATACAGTTTTTTTGCACTTATATCCAGAATGAAGAATATTACACGCTGGTCACTGATGCGTAATAATACACTTGAGAACATTCAGGAGCATTCACACACGGTTGCAGTTATCGCACATGCTCTGGCGGTTATAAGGCGTGATGTTTACGGACGTGATGCAGACCCCGGAGCGGCAGCGGCACTTGCTTTATTTCACGACTCGTCGGAAATATTTACAGGTGATATGCCGACTCCTATCAAGTATTATGATGCTGAAATAATGGAAGCATATAAAAAAGTTGAATCCGTTGCAGCACGTAAGCTTTTAACCGCCCTGCCATCAGAAATGCGACCGGCATATAAAAAAATTCTGTCACCCGGCAGTGACGACACAACGGTTGCTCTCGTTAAAGCAGCTGATAAAATAGCAGCTTATATTAAATGCGTTGAGGAGCTTAAAACAGGTAATCTTGATTTCCGTCTTGCCGAAAAACAATCAAAGGAAAAATTGTACCAAACAGGCTTGCCCGAGGTTGAGTACTTTATGGATAACTTTATCCCTGCTTTTGAGCTGACTTTAGACGAGCTTGATTTTTCCTTTGAGTAGACCGAGGCAGACAATCTTAGTCACTGCAAGGTAAAGCAGAATGAAATTGTTGTTTTTCTACATTTTACGCTTTGAAACGTGTATTGATATGTAGAAGAGTTTTGTGCTAGCATTTTTAGTATCCATGCACCACTTTTAACAATCGGAGAATAAAATGCTATGCGGAAGCTCGCTATTGCAACATTATATTTTTCTGCTGCTGTTTTTTTATCGATGTACATCATACCGCATGATTTACTGTTGATTTGCGGTGCTGCGGTGATATTCTGCAGCGGTGCAGCAGTTTTTTTCGGCGGAATTATGCGCAAGCGTATTATAATCGCACTTTTGTCGTTAGCCGCAGGATTTCTTTGGTGTTATTCTTATACATGCATTTTTATTAAGCCGTATTGGGCTTTGCATGAAGAAACAATATCAATAACTGCGACTGTTACCGACTACCCTGTTGCCCGACAAACACGCGGATATCGTGCTGACGCATCTATAAAGCTTGACGGGCATCCTAAAACGGGTGTGCGATTATACTACTACAATAATGTAGAGCTTGAGCCGGGTGATATAATAAATATATCAGCTAAATTCCGCCGCTCGGACATCACAGATGACGGTGACAGGTATGATGCACTCAGTTCAAGAGGTCTTTTTCTTTCTGCAAGTGTTACAGGAAGTATTGAGGTCATTGCAAAGAGCACCGAGCTTCGCTACGTGCCAAAAAAGATTGCAGAGCAAATAGCAATAAACATTGATAAAATATTTGCAAACGACGTTTCATCCTTTATGCAAGCCTTTCTTATGGGTAAACGCGATGATTTATACCGTAACACAGCACTCTCGGCATCATTATCTGCTTCAGGGATAATTCATATTGTATCGGTTTCCGGAATGCACATAGCATTTTTAATGGGATTTCTTGCTCTTATTATCAGAAATAAAAGATTGTTTTCATTTTACGGAATACCTGCCCTATTGTTTTTTATGGCAATGACCGGCTTCACACCTGCCGTCACACGTGCAGGAATAATGCAAGTATTTCTAATTCTCGCACCTATACTCAGACGAGAGCGTGACAGTATCACCTCGCTTTCTTTTGCTCTTTTTATCCTTTTAGCAGCTAACCCTTATGCTGTTACTTCAATAGGCTTACATCTCTCATTTTCAGCGACACTCGGAATCATTATATTCACTTCGAGGATAAGCTCTGCCATATCGGAAAATCTTCGCGGAAAAAAGCTTTATAGAATTAAAGCAATTAGAGCTATCTGCAACTTTTTTTCATCAAGCTTTGCAACGACTATCGGAGCTCTTGTTCTCACATTACCGCTTACTGCCGTCCACTTTGGATATGTATCATTGATTGCGCCTGTCACAAACCTGTTAACCATATTTGCTGTTTCATTTGCTTTCCCTGTTGGGTTGCTGGCTGCACTGGTGACATTTATTAATCCTTTCCTTGGCAGTATTATCGCATTTCCTGTTTCTTTATCTGCACAGTATATAATTTTTATTGCGCGTTATCTTTCATCAATTCCATACTCTGTAGTTTACTCATCGAACTTGCAAATTATGTTTTGGCTTGCTTATGTCTACATAATTTACACCGTATTACCCCTTTTGAAGGCACGTATCAGACAGTATCTGTATCCTACCTGCATATCTTTGATTTTGCTCTTTATAATCATTCTTGTATCACCTTATGCTGTTGCAGATACAAGTAGTAACTCTGTAACTGTTTTGGATGTCGGACAGGGTCTTAGTGTTGTTGTGACATCAAACGATTTTACAATGGTTATTGACTGCGGAAGCAGCAGCAGTCAAAATGCCGGAGAAATTGTGCATGAGTTTCTTTCAAACCTCGGACGTACAACAATAGACATTCTTGTTATAACTCATTTTCATGCAGACCATATAAACGGTGTTGAGTTTTTACTAAGCCGGATAACGGTGTCAGCACTTGCTATCCCCGACCCTGACGGCTCATATCTTGCCGAAGATATAATCAACCTTGCAAGAAGACGCCAAACTGATATAATGTATATAACCGAAGTTATTAATGTTGATTTGGGAGAAAAGAAAATTTTTCTCTACCCTCCGCTCGGCATCGGAGACGAAAACGAACGCGGATTGAGCGTTCTTACAGTCGGAGCGGTTACCGCGCTTATTACAGGCGATATGAACTCATCAACCGAAAGAGCTCTCTTACGTTACGCGGCACTGCCTGAGCTGGATTTACTTGTTGTCGGTCACCACGGCTCGCGGCATTCTACATCAAACGAGCTGCTTGTCTCATTATTACCAAAAATTGCTGTAATTCCTGTAGGAAGAAATAGCTTTGGTCACCCTTCTCCCGAGGTTATAACGCGTTTAGAACACGTTGGTGCTCACGTGTACAGAACAGACCTGCACGGGCACATAACGGTTTACGGAGGTTAATGCATTGAATAAATCGTCACAGGCGAAAAGCAAACAAGGATATGACAGCTTATCCTCTTCGATTAAGTCTGCTGAGCTTGACACGCTCTATATTTTTCATGGAGAAGAGCGTTATTTACTTGAGCATAGCTTAGTCAATATTAGAAAGCTGCTATGTCCTGACGGTCTTGACGGCTTTAACTACAAGCGCTTTGAAGGCAAAGACATCGAAATTGATGATATCGAGGATGCAGTTAACACTCTGCCTGCATTCACAGAAAAAACACTTATTGAAATACATGATTATGATATTTTTAAGGGTGACTCTAAAGAACGCTTAGTTGACATTTTTTCCGACTTACCTGATTATGTTTGTTTAATCTTTGTTTATAATACAGTTGAATACAAGCCCGACAACAGGCAGAAAATCAGCAAGGAGTTGCTGAAAAACGCAACCGTAATTGATTTTGTTGTTCAAGACCAGGATAAGCTGGTGAAGTGGATAAAACGTCATTTTTCTGATGCGGGGAAAAATATCACAACAAACGACGCTGAATACCTTGCTTTCATAACAGGCGGATTAATGGCAACACTTAAAGGCGAAATAGAAAAAACCGCCGCATATTCAAAGCAGGAGGTTATATCGCGGCAAGACATTGATGCTGTTGTTACACCAATACTTGACACTGTCGCATATAAGCTTACCGATGCAATCGTTAACAGAAACAACAAGCAGACACTTATTATCCTTGATGAGTTGTTTCAAATGAGAGAAGTGCCGCATAAACTGATGTTCAGTATATCATTAAAAATGCGCCAGCTTCTTGCCGCTCGTATTTGCATCGAAAACAAGCTTGATAAATCAAAGCTTATGGAGGTATGTGGAATAAGACACGACTTTCAAGCTCGCAATCTCTTGGAAACAGCTAGGAAAACATCATTGACAAGCTGCAGGAGAGCAGTTCTGTCTTGTGCTCAAACAGCTCTTGAGTTAAACAGTATGACAGAGCCTGAAGCTCGAATGATAGAGCTTGTTACAATGCTTGCCTTGGATTAATGTGATTATGAAATATGTACAAGAGGTTATAATCGTCGAAGGGCGATATGACAAAAGCACTGTAAGTCAAGCAGTTAATGCGACAATACTCGAAACCTCAGGCTTTGGTATCATTAACGACAAAGATAAAATCGCTTTGCTTCGAAGGCTTGCTGAAAAACGCGGTCTTATTATCCTTACCGATAGTGACAAAGCAGGTTTTTTAATTCGCGGTAAATTAAAAGGTATGCTAAGCGGCTTAAATATCAAGCACGCTTATATCCCTGATATTGAAGGCAAGGAAAAAAGAAAAACCGCGCCATCAAAAGAAAACAAGCTCGGTGTCGAAGCAATGACGAAGGAAACAATAATAAAAGCACTCGAGCTTGCAGGTGCTACTTTTTCAGCTTCATTACAGACACCATCACCGAAAGCGTCTTTAACATCTCCTCCGTCAACATCTGCATTACGCGCTGATATTACAAAAGCTGATTTATTTGACAAAGGATTAAGCGGCGGCACCCTTAGCTCTAATAAGCGAAGGGCTCTGCTTAAAGAGCTGGATTTACCGATAAATCTATCGTCTAACGCCCTTTTAGATGTTCTAAATGCTCTTTATTCACGAGATGAGTTTCTCAGCGGATTAAATAAATAATAAACTTTATCTATCTGTATATACAAAATATTGTATTATGTGGTATAATACACACAATTTATACCTAAATAAAATATTTGGAAGGAATGGATTACATAAATGAAATGTCCTTTTTGCGGATATTCCGAGAGTAAGGTTGTAGATTCACGACCTGCTGAAGAGGGTGCTACAATTCGACGTCGCAGAGAATGTTTAAGTTGCCAGAAGCGTTTCACAACTTACGAAATCATGGAGCGGCTGCCACTGATTGTAGTCAAAAAAGACGGAAGCAGGCAAACATTTGATAAGCAAAAGCTTATTAACGGTATGCTGAGAGCTTGTGAAAAGCGCCCTGTACCTCTTGCCGAGCTTACAAACGTTGCCGATGAAATAGAACAAGAGCTTCAAAACTCTCTTGAACGCGAAATAAAAACAACCGACATCGGTGAAATGATTATGAGCGGACTTAAATCACTTGATGAGGTTGCTTATGTAAGATTCGCGTCAGTTTACAGGCAGTTCCGTGATATCAACTCATTTATGGACGAGTTAAACAGATTATTGATAGAAGAGCAATAAAAATGAGGGGCATAGTCCCCTCATTTTTATTTATATCTTATTCAATATCCTCAATTATTTCATCGGGTGGGTTTTCAAGAAGCTCGGGGTTTCTGATCAAGCTTTTAAAATATTTAAAGGCTTGAGAGAAATAGAAGCCATCGCAAATTCTTTCATCGACGACGAGCTTAAAGTCAATGTACTTCTTTAAAGCCACTTTACCGTCTGCGCCCGTCTCGTATTCTCTTTTTTTTGCTCCGAGTGCAATAAACACCGGTAAGTTACCAAAATCATAAAGATGATGATATATTGCCGGAAGTCCGATTGACCCCAAGTCGGTTATTATAACCGAACCATGAAACGGGCTTGCATCAATTATCGATTTCGGCAGTAATCCAAAGTAGTCAAGCAGCTCTAAAAATGAAATGGTGAATTTCAAAATCACTCTAGGAAGCTTCATAAAAGCAGCCGCTACATTATCCGTATTTGTTACTTCACCTTCATCCTTGACCTTGCTTATTTCATTATTTAGCTTATTATATACATCAGTAATTGTCTCATCACGGTCAAAAGCAATTTTTATAGAGGTTTCACCGGCATCGGTTCTGAGCTGTTTTTTGATTGTCATCATGAACTCTATATTTTCTCTGGCGTATACCCTTTGACCTGAACAAAACCTATTTATCGCAGGGTATTTAGCGGCAGTTCTGACATAAGTCGCTGTAAACAAATGAAGCATTCCAAGACCGGGATATCCTTCTGCTCTTTTTTTTCGAAGATACCGTTCGATATCAGTGACTTCAATCTTGTCTGAAAAATAATTGCTTGCATCGCTTTTTGCTTTCATTATAAAGGGTGTCATCGCGTTATACGGGTCTAAAGTTCTCAGGCGTCTGCCTTCCCGTCTGTCCCCGAATCTTCGTTTCCTTTTATTGCTCATTTAAGATACCTCATTAAAACAACCGGCGGCGTTTATATCTAAGGAATTCTACATTATTGACAATTACTTGTCAAATTCGGGATAGTTGTGTTACAATAACCACTATATACATAAATCCGATATGGAGGTGCTGAATTTGCTGGCTGAATCCGTCGAATATATACTACGCACCGAATATGAAGCAAACCAGGTGAAGCTTCTGGTTGAAAACAGATTAAAAGAAGCCGAAGAGAAAGCAAGAGAAGAAGGCGAGCAATCAATCGCCAAATCAATTACACGGGCAGAAGCCGAAATCGAAGAGCTCAGAAAAACATCTGACCGAAGAGTTATGGAAGCTGCTGTTGAGCTTGCCTCATCAACTGAAAATCGTCTTGCCACAATGCGAGCACGTGCTGAAAGACGTCTTGATACAGTCGCTGAGAGGATATTCGAAAGGATAGTGAGTGTATAATGGGTGTAATGAAGAAATTAAACCTGATTATTGCACATTCGGATATTGTAAGTGTAATCAGTGAACTGATTGATTTAGAATGTGTTGAACCGCTCGAGCCTGAGCTGACTCTCGAGCCGCCGGGTATAAATGATTTGATTAAAGTCGAAGTCTTCGAGCTTGATGCTTATGAAGCTAACAGGGACAGTGTATCTCTTTTGACAACACAATATACCTATATAATGACAGGCTGGATACCTGCTGATTTTGAGCCTGATATTATAACAGCACTTTCAGGATTTTTATGCTCATGGACTCTCGATGACCCGTTCCCTTACGATTATGATAATATACCCGTACTGATAAAGTATCCCCAAGTCTTTGGCAAAATGAGAAGCGGCGGCCGCAGAGTCTTTGAACCGCTATCAAAAAAGCATTTAATCTAGTAATTCTCTCGAAAGGATAAATCAATTTTATGCAAGGATTTGAAAAGATTCTCGAATATATTAAAAGCGAGTCCGAAAGAGAGTGCAAGGAAATAGCTGTCAGGTCAAACGATGATATTGCACGTATCAGAGCCTTATACTCTCAAAAAGAGCAAGAAGCATATTGGGCAACAGTTAATAAAGGTACAAAAGAAATAGAGGAACGGGTTGCAAAGCTGACCGAACTGGCAACAGACCAGGCAGCGAAAATGATTCACGAGACTCAGCAGGATGTGCTCGATGATGTTTTGGCATTAACAGCAAAAAAACTATCAACACTACCATCTCAAAAATATAATGCCCTTTTAACAAAGCTCGGAGTTGAGCAGGGCTGCAGACCGGAATATCTCGTTGAGCAATACAGAGACGAGCTTGCTCCGACGGTAATATCGGCACTATTTGATAATAGAGAATAAAACATAAGGGTCAAAATGACCCTTATGACTTTTTTGCACTATTTTATTAAGTCTACGGTGCGATTTTTTTGTTTAGTATCGCTCTTGTCAGTCTTGATTTCTCTTCCGCTAAATTATCAAAGATAAATTGGAAGCCGTAATCATATCTGCCGATTTTTGTGCGGGGGTAGTTTGATTTGCGGGCAATTTTTGTCGGCAGTAAAAACTTATCCTTATCTGATAATGAGAATTCTACAAGATAATACGGATCATGCTTTGAGCTCAGTAATGTATTTGTAATAATACATAATCCCCCTGAGCTTATATCAAATGAAGTGTCTACTAAATCCGGCTCGCCTTCCGGTCTTTCAAACGATTGTGATGAAACCTTTGCTTCCGATAATCCAAAAACATTAACCTTAACGCGGATTTCGTCTCTGTCTATCTTGCGGCGATCTCTTTTTTCAATATCGGTTAATTGCTCGATAAGTACATGACCACCGGTTTTAAGCTTTTCCTTCAGCTTACCGATGAATGTGTGGTTTACCGAATCATGCTCGTAGTTGATATTTAACTGGGAACCAAGATTCATTCTGTCAAAATTTTCATATAACCAGGTATTTTGCACAACAATAAGCTTATCGCCTTCATAGCTGCGGAAAACGGCATCATATTCATCACTGACTGCTCTTTTATGCAGTTCTTCATAAATTACTAACTTTGTTCCACGTTCTAAGTTTTGGAGCTCCATTATGATACACCTCGCTTATGGCTGTATTTATCGTAATATAACATATTAAAAATAATTTTACAAGAAATGTTTAATGTGTGACATTTTCAATGTGTGACATTTTACAAACGGACCAACATGAATGCAGCATGCTTCACAGGTTGACCGACCGGCAGTGACTCAAGCCATTCCGAATGCTTCTCTGTTCGTAGCATATCGTCAGCCATAATTCTGCTGAACTGCTCTCCGAAGCCCGGAAAATAAATAAGGTGGTATCCGAAATCTTTTGTATAAATGAGTTCATAATCTGATACAGCACGATTGTCCGCAAACAGCCATTCTTCTATTTCTGCTACAACCTTCATTGTTGATATGTTTGTACCTTGATACGGAAACTTAGATATATCGGAATAGAAGCCGCCCTGAGTTGTGTCATCGGAGTGCTCTCCCATTAATTCAATTAATGCCTCTTCGGTTGCTCCTGCTTCCTTGAATTTTGCAAATACTGTTTCTGCACGCTCTTGCAGCTCTGCATCTGCCAGTTCAAGAGCAGCTAAATAGTCAGAATCAAGCTCACCCTCCGGATAAGACTCAGGGTTTATAAACGGACGGGAAAACAGTATTTGCCTCATTGAAGCCATATTATAACTGTTATCATCATGAGAAATGAAATACATAATATTCCCACCGTGCTCGGTGTTAATAACCGTAACATCTCCCGGCTTGCGGGCACTGTCTTGAAGCCAGATTCTTGTGTCTTCGTCAAGTCTTTGCGCTTGCATCATTCTTAATGTTGATTCGGGGTCATCATAGAACTCCCCGAAGTCTCTTGCTGCATTAATAAAATCATCTTCACTTGTAATTGTAGCGGCAATTTCTGCTGCTCGTGTATGTGCTTGCTCTGTTGCAATAACTCTTGCAGCGTCTCGGTCCTCATCGGTTTCATAATCTTCTTCCATAAAAGCTGCCGAACCGAGGATGAACATTCTGTAATTAAAAACATCAAGCTCATCCTTACGCTCTGCATAATAGGCATCTAAATCGTTTTGTGTGAGCTGAAATGAATCTCTGACATCCTCACTGTAAAACATAGCAACTGCAATAAACTCTTGAAGCTTGCGATATACGCTCTCATTCATGCTGTTTCCGTACATTCTTTGAAGATATGTGTCAAATGGTATCTGAGGAACATTAGTGATAGCTTGTGCTTCAAGCCTCAGTACATCGTGGTCAATTATTTCATAATGCTCGGCGGTCAACTCAAAATTCGCCTCTTTTGCGGCATTGTGTAAACTGACAAGATGTGCCATTCTTGCATAAGTGGCATCAAGTAAAATATCAGCCCATGTCTCTCCGGTCTCCATATTAAATATTTGTGTTGTTAATGACCTGTTCGGGTCGGGCATACTTCCGCCCATTCCTTGGAACTGAGACATCATGTTTGCGTAATCCATATACTCAGAATAGAAAAAGAACTCAAACTCAGCCGCTGAAAAGCTAACTCCGTCGATTGTAACAACGGGAAGTGTGCGGCGAATAAAGTTTGAGTTAAATATAATTGCGAGTGCAGATACTAAAATAAGTGCAGAAATAATAGATACCGCTATTATTCTGGATTTTCTTTTTGCTTTTTCCTCTTTTTTGTTAAGTTCAAGCTTACGGCTTGCTTTATCGGTTTTAGTTTCAAACATTCCGCTCATAAAATGTAAGTCCTTTTATATATACTAAGATTAATAGGTTAATTCAAGTACGCATTATACTTCATAATAAATATTAATGCAAGTCAAATCCAACGCCATACAAACGAAGTCCGGTTGCGTTTAATATTAAGCTTCCCCGCCGTACCGTGTAAGCCCGTTTATAACCTGCACCTTTGGGCAGGTGGGTCGCCTCCTCCCTGTTGCTCTGCTTCCAACATCCAAACCGTGGTTAACACGGCTCGGGAGGCCTGCAATTCACAGGAAGAGTTCCGGCATCCCTTATAAAAAATGTGGGTTTAAAAAGGCATATCACGAATAAAGCAGGGAAATTTTACTCATCATCTTCGTCTAATAAACGCTCCATAAAACGCTCATATATGCTTTCAAGCAGGTTGTCATCGTCGATTGAAATCAGCAGCTCTTCCCCGTTTTCTTCAACTACTTTTAATACAACAAGTCCGTAGTCATCATCTTCTTCGTCCATTTCAGCAGGAAGAAACGCCATATAAAATGTATCGTCAACTTCAATTGTATCAAGGTGTTCGAGAACGAAATCGTTTCCATCTTCATCGGATATTGTTACAAAATCACTGCCATACTCGCTGCTCATATCACTACCTCTTAACATCAATTGTTAATAATTTGTATCATTCTTGAATAATACCGCAAAATATGGTATAATGCAACAGAAAATTTAGGTATTGAGGTTTCCGCATGGATTATGTAAAAGCAAAAAGAGTTGCTAAAAAAGCAGCTAAAAATACATTTTGGATTGCAAGCGACGTTTTCTTTCTGGGTCTTAAAGTAGTAGGAACATTTGCATTAATTGCATTAACGACTGCAGTTATATTCACTTGTTTCTTTGTATACTACATTAGAACAGACTTAGCAATGGGGCTTGAAATAAACCCCTCGGATTTTTCCATGAGCCGTTCAAGTGCAATATATTATCTTGACCCTGACACAGGCAACGAGGTCTTTTCGGTAACAATCCAAAGTACGGAGTTTAGACGATGGGCGGACTATGAAGAATTTCCCGACCATCTGATTAATGCTGTTGTAGCAATTGAGGACCACCGTTTTTGGAATCATCAGGGTGTTGACTGGTACAGAACAGCCGGCGCGTTTATGAATATGTTTCTGAGTATGCGTGATACATTCGGCGGCTCAACAATAACGCAGCAAGTTATTAAGAACCTCACACACGAAGACGATGTCACAGTTCAAAGAAAGCTTCAAGAAATCTTCAGAGCACTTGAATATGAAAGACAATTCGGCAAGGAAGAAATACTTGAGCTTTATCTTAACCTTGTCTATTTTGGTCATGGCTGCTACGGAATAGGCGCTGCGGCAAATTATTACTTTGATAAGGAAGTCCATGAGCTTACGCTACCTGAAGCTGCTGCGATTATCAGCATTACAAATAATCCATCGAGATTTAGCCCATATGCAAACAGAGAATCAAATAAAGAAAGACAAGAAATAATTCTTCACAGAATGCACGGGCTTGGATACATCACCGAGCAAGAACTCAGGCAGGCTATACGTTCTGTTCTCAACTTCCAGCGCGGCATTGATGATGTTGCCGAGATGGTTGTCTATACATGGTTTGAAGAGGCTATAATAAGAGATGTTGTCAGCGATTTGGTTACACATCTCGGCTGGTCAGACCAAGCAGCAAGAAGATATCTATTCTCCGGCGGACTGAAAATAATTTCAACAATGGACCCCAATATGCAGGCAATTGTTGATGAAATATACCAAAACCCTGAAAATCTGCCTAGAGTCACAGGCTCCGCGCAGCAGCTCCAGTCAGGCGTTGTACTTGCTGACCCGTATACAGGTGAAATTAAAGCACTCTCGGGAGGAGTTGGCATCAAAACCCGCAATATGCTGCTCAGCCGTGCCACACAAACACGACGTCCGCCGGGTTCTGCAATAAAGCCCATTTCAGTATACGCACCTGCTCTTGACTATGGCTTACTTACGCCCGACTCAATGTACCTCGATAGCCCAAGCGTTGTGCTAAATGGGACAACATGGCTGCCAAAAAACTCCAGCAGGACTTACAGTGGTCTTATAACTGTCAGAACAGCTCTGCGAAACTCTGTAAATACAGTTGCTGCTATTGTGCTTGACCAACTCACTCCCGCAACATCATTTTCATTTATGAAGGAGATACTCGGCTTTAATCTTTCAAGTGCCGACGCAGATTACGCACCGCTCTCTGCAGGGCAGCTAACTCATGGAGCAACAGTGCGCGAAATGGCATCATCATTTACTATGTTCCCCAATGCCGGTGTCCGTGTTGAGTTAAAAACTTACTCAATGATATATGACCATGAAGGTGAAGTAATTTTCGATAATAGCGAGCCTCGAGGAGTATCAGCAATCAGTGACGTAACCGCATACTGGATTACAGATATGCTTATTGATGCTGTTGTGTCGGGAACAGGCGGCTCTGCAAACCTTGGCCGTATGCCTACAGCCGGTAAGACAGGTACATCAACAAGTAATCAAGACCGCTGGTTTGTCGGTTATACACCATACTATCTTGCAGCTGTTTGGACAGGTTATGACAGACCTGCAGAGATGACTGCCTCAGGTAACCCCTCTGCCCAAATTTGGCGAATGATTATGGCTCCAATTCATGAAAACTTAGATATTAGAGCATTTAACAGACCTGCGGATGTAACCCTTGCCCCTATCCTCAACAGATGGGAAATGGACATGATAACATATACAGTTATCGGTGTCACCTCTACCAGCGGCAGAGTTATTTATGAAAGAACCGTTCCTGCTTCTCTCGGCGCAGATATTACTGAGAGTGCGCCGCACATATCCGGTTATAGAGTAATCGGCTCTTCATCAGGCTCTGTTCATGTTACAGCAGACGCTTCAAGAAATGTAATTCGCTTCGTATATGAAGCAGTAGCAGAAGCACCACCACCACCGGACCTTGACCCCGTCTGCACCGGCTCTCCCGGATGTCCTGTACCCGGTCATGAGCACCCGGCACCGACACCGACACCTGTGTGCACCAATAATACCGATTGCCCCGTACCCGGTCATGACCATAGGGCCTGTACAGGTTGGCCCGGCTGTCCTATTCATAATAATCATTGTCCGATATGCGGAGCTCTTGATTGCCCGGGACATGAAACTGAAGGTGGCGGCGTAGGCGGAGAGGAATAGTCATTACAATTATAAAGAAATACCCCCCATTTTCGGAGGGTATTTCTCTTATTTAGTTTCTTATTTAGTTTCTTATTTGCCTTTGATGCTAAAGAAAGCGTCGAGTCCGGGATAGTATGCTGCTGAACCGAGTTCTTCTTCTATTCTCAGAAGCTGGTTGTATTTTGCTACGCGGTCACTTCTTGAGGGTGCGCCTGTTTTGATTTGACCTGCGTTTACTGCTACGGAAATATCAGCGATTGTTGTATCTTCTGTTTCACCCGAGCGGTGTGATACGACTGCTGTGTAGCCTGCACGGTGAGCAACACGGATTGCGTCGAGTGTTTCGGTCAATGTGCCGATTTGATTAACCTTAATCAGGATTGAGTTTGTAACACCGAGGTCGATGCCTTTTTTGAGTCTTTCGGTGTTTGTAACAAACAAATCGTCACCGACAAGCTGAATTTTACCGCCGAGAGCGTCGGTCATCATTTTCCAGCCTTCCCAGTCCTCTTCTGCCATACCGTCTTCGATTGAGATAATCGGGTATTTATTTGCAAAGTTAACCCACATATCAACCATATCTTGTCTCGACATGACTGTTTTTCTTTTCGGGAGATGATAGCAGCCGTCGGCTTCATTAAACCAATCGGTAACTGCCGGGTCCATTGCGATTCTAATATCGTCATGCGGCTTGTAGCCTGCTTTTTCGATTGCTTTCATAAGTGCAATGAGTGCATCCTCGTCCGCTGCGAGGTCAGGTGCATAACCACCTTCATCACCAACACCTGATGCAGGAACTACTGTTTTAAGTGCGTGGAAGATCTCCGCACACATACGGAGTCCTTCGCGGAAGCTGGTTGCAGAAACCGGCATTACCATAAACTCTTGAATGTCGACACTATTGTCGGCATGAGCTCCGCCGTTGAGAACATTCATCATCGGTACAGGAAGTGTATTTGCAGATGCTCCGCCGATGTATCTGTAGAGCGGTACTTTTATTGCTTTTGCTGCGGCTATTGAGCAAGCCATTGATGCTCCGAGAATTGCATTTGCTCCGAGATTTGATTTATTTGGTGTACCGTCTAAATCGATAAGAGCTTTGTCGATTGCTACCTGGTCAAGTGCATTAAGCCCAAGAAGTGCATCGGAGATTTCGTTATTTACGTTAGAGACTGCTTTTAATACGCCCTTGCCGTTATAACGTTCTTTGTCGCCGTCACGAAGCTCACATGCTTCAAACTTACCTGTTGATGCGCCCGAGGGAACCATAGCTCTTCCCACAACAAATCCGTCGTCACTGTCAAGTACCCATACTTCTGCTTCAACAGTTGGATTTCCTCTGGAATCAATAACCTCGCGCCCTGTTACATCAATGATTTCTAGATAGTCCTTCATTTCATCTTCTCCCTTTATAATTTAATTAATTTCTTGATAAATAAAGTTCATTATTTATTTTACCAGTAAGCTCTCACCTGTCATTGCTTGGGGTTTATTAAGCTGCAGATAATCCAGTAATGTCGGTGATATATCGGCAAGCTTGCCGGGTTTTAGTTTAATGTTCTCTTCGCAGAATATAAACGGAACGGGGTTTGTCGTGTGCGCTGTTTGCGGACTTACGCCGTCTCCTGCAAGCATTTCTTCTGCGTTTCCGTGGTCTGATGTGATTACAAGACAGCCACTGACTTTGGAAACTGCTTGTGCGATTTTGCCGACACATTCGTCAACTGTTTCTACTGCTGTTACTGCGGCATTGTAGATACCGGTATGCCCGACCATATCACAGTTTGCAAAATTCACAATTACTACGTCATGCTTGCCGCTTAGAATTTCCTCATAAGCTGCTTGGGCGACTTTTTTCGCTGACATTTCGGGGATAAGGTCATAAGTCGGAAATTCTTTGGGAGACAGGATTAATACGCGGTCTTCCCCGTCAAACGGCTTCTCTATTCCTCCGTTAAAGAAAAACGTTACATGAGCGTATTTTTCGGTTTCGGCAATTCTTACTTGCTTTAGACCTTGCTCACTGATGGTTTCTCCCAATGTCTGCTCGGGAAAATGCGGAGGATATGCGATATAGACATTTTTGATTGTTTCATCATATTGTGTCATGCATACATAAGTCAATGGGAAATATCCATTTTTTCTGTTAAAGCCTGAAAAATCCTCATCAACAAACGCACGGGTTATTTCTCTTGCTCTGTCGGGGCGGAAGTTAAAGAATATTACGGAGTCATTTGCTCTGACCATTCCGTCTTTGTCGCAGACAACGGGTTTAACAAACTCGTCGAACTCTTTTTTATCATAAGACTTTTGCATTGCTGCGACGGGGTCGGGTTCAAACTCACCTTCAGCGCAGACCATTGCATTATAGGCTTGTTCCACTCTGTCCCAACGGTTATCCCTGTCCATTGCATAAAAACGTCCCATTACTGTTGCTATCTTACCGATATCGAGCTCCTTGCACTTATTAGCAAGTGCTTCAACCGAAGCCTTGCCCGAATCGGGTGCGACATCACGGCCGTCCATAAAGCAGTGAATGTATACCTTTGTGAGTGAGTTTCTTTTTGCCAGCTCAAGCAGTCCGAACAGATGATTAATATGACTGTGCACACCACCCGGCGACAAAAGACCCATAAAATGCAGTGCACTGTTATTTTTTTTGCAGGAGTTTACTGCTTGAAGTAAAGCATCATTTTCGAAAAATGAACCAAGGTTAATATCGCGAGTGATTTTGGGTAAATCTTGATATACAACACGTCCTGCACCGATGTTGGTGTGCCCTACTTCACTGTTTCCCATCTGTCCTTCAGGCAGACCAACGTCCTCTCCGGAGGCTGATAGTTCGGTGTGCTGATATTTCCTGAACAACTCATCAAGAACAGGTGTTGAAGCGTTTGCAACTGCATTTCCTGCTGTTGGCTTTGCAAGTCCGTATCCATCCATGATTATCATGGTAAGTTGCTTTCTCATATATTAAGAGTTCCTTTATTGATTTGCTGCGTTAATAATAACTGCGAACTGGTCGGGTTTTAATGAAGCTCCACCTATCAGACCGCCGTCTATATCAGGCTGTGCAAGTAATTCCTTTGCGTTTTTATCATTCATGGAGCCGCCGTATTGAATAGTTATAGCATCAGCGGTTTGCTTATCATATAGAGATACTAAAACATTACGAATAACTCCGCAAACTTCCTGTGCATCTTCGGGAGTTGCTGTTTTGCCGGTTCCGATTGCCCAAACAGGTTCATACGCAATAATTATTTTCATTGCTTCATCTGCCGATAAACCCGTTAGGGCTACTTCGACTTGTTTGGTAACAAGGGTGTTTGTTATACCCTCTTCCCTTTGTGTGAGAGTTTCACCGACACAAACGATTGGAATCATTGGTGTTTTCAAAGCCGCTATTGTCTTTTCATTAACTGATTCGTCGGTTTCTCCGTAATACTGACGTCTTTCGCTGTGCCCGATTATAACATATTGTGTTCCGATGTCTGCCAGTTGTGCTGCGGATACTTCGCCTGTATAGGCTCCCGATTCATGTTGACTCATGTTTTGTGCACCTATACCTACATCGGTATCTTTAAAAGCAGCAAGAGCGGAAGGTAAAAGTACAAACGGTGTACATACCACAGCTTCGCACCATCCTTTAAAACCCGGTATAAGCGGCATAAGCTCATTCTTAAACGCTTCTATCTCTGAGGCAAGCTTATTCATCTTCCAGTTTCCTGCAATAATCGTTTTTCTGAGATTTCTATTCATAACTAACTCCTTTAAGCGTCTAATAGGCAGGCGATGCCGGGGAGGATTTTGCCTTCCATGAATTCGAGGGATGCGCCGCCGCCTGTTGAGATGTGTGTGATTTTATCTTCGACACCGAACTTGCGTACTGCTGCTGCGGAGTCTCCGCCGCCGATTATAGAGATTGCTCCCGAGCTTGCTACTGCGTTAGCAACCGCACGTGTTCCTTCTGCGAAGTTTGAAAATTCAAATACTCCCATCGGACCGTTCCATACTATTGTGCCGGCTCCTGATATTTCTTTCGTGAACTCTGCAATTGACTTAGGACCGATGTCCATTGCCATCATGCCGTCGGGAATGTCGTTGCTGTCAAAGGTTTTTGGCTCTACGTCATTTGAAAACTCTGAGCCTGCGATTGAGTCAATCGGCAGTAAAAGCTTAACGTCGCGTTCTTTTGCTTCTTCCTTGCATTTTAGCACGGATTCAAACTCATTATCTTCGCACAATGAGTTACCGATTTTCCCGCCTTCGGCTTTAAAGAATGTGTATGCCATTCCTCCGCCGATTATTATCGCGTCGGAGATTTTTAAGAGATTTGAGATAACTCCGAGCTTATCTGAAACCTTAGCACCGCCGAGAATTGCAACGAGCGGTCTTTTCGGATTTGATATCGCGCCGCCGATATGGTCGAGCTCTTTTTTAAGAAGGAAGCCCGATACGGCAGGCAGATAGTGTGATACACCTTCTGTCGAAGCGTGAGCACGGTGAACACTTCCGAATGCATCAGATACGAAAACATCTGCCATGCTTGCAAGTTTCTTTGCGAATTCCGTGTCGTTCTTTTCTTCCTCTGCGTGAAAACGTGTATTTTCAAGCAGCATGATTTCACCGGGCTTCAGCTCTCCTGCAAGCTTCATCGCATCCGGTCCAACTACGTCCTTAGCCATTTTCACAGGTTTGCCGAGATGCTTTGATAAGCTTTCGGCAACTTGTGCAAGTGAAAATTCAGGCTTAAACTCACCTTTTGGTCTGCCAAAATGTGAACATGCTATAACTGCTGCATTTTTCTCAAGCAAGTAGTTGATTGTCGGAAGTGCTGCAATGATACGTCCTTCGTCTCTGATTTTTCCTGTTTCTTTGTCAATCGGTACATTAAAGTCACATCTTAAAAGTACCTTCTTACCGCTTACTTCAATATCGGTAACTGATTTTTTGTTGTAGCTTGTTGCTCCTCCAGAACTCATAATACCCTCCATATTATAATTATATTCAATTTTTGTTAATTTTAATGTGTTCCTGCTCAGGAAGTTGTTTCTTCACCGTCACCCGTATTTCCGCCGTCACCTGTGCTTCCGCCGTCATCTGTGTTTCCACCGCCGCCGCCGGGGTTGCCGCCGCCGCCGGGGTTGCCGCCGCCGCTTGTTGAGCCGCCGCCGCTATGTTCTCCTCCGCCCGTATCTGGTACCGGGTCAGCTGTACCAACCAGCCATACTCTGTTTTGAACCTGATACCTGCTTGGGCTGGCGGGTCTATCTACTTCTGTTCTTGAAATGAGAGTTCCGTCAGCAGCAAAATGGTGTCTGTACAGTCTGGCACTAATTCCGTTTTGTCCGCCAAATCCGGCTTTTCTGACTCTTTCGCCGATTGGATATTCATCTGATTCTTCTTCAACATTAACCCATCTCACTTCATTAGATGTAACAGTTTCAATTTTTATGTAAGTATCATCATGCTTTGTCCCGATTAGCTTTATTGTTAATTCCCTGCCGCTTGTTGTTGCAGCAACTCTTATCGGGAAATCGGTATTGTTCTTAAATTTATAGTCGCTTACTCCCCAGCTAACCATAGCATCGTTTCCAAAACGTCTTGGTGTCAAAGTAGTTCCTGCCCCGTCAGTTCTAATGTTATTTTCACTAAATTCGTCTACGGGCATATATGCTATTGCTAATGAGTGCGGACGTCTTTCAACCACCTCAAGAAATGTATGCATAACGGCATCATGAATTGTTGATGAAACCTGGCAGACACCTCCGCCGAGTGCAGGCTCAAAGCCTCCGGATGCAATTGTATTCGCTTCAAGGAAGCCTCTGGCTCTTGTCCGCTCTCCGACAACTGCGTTAAATGAGAATATATCGCCGGGATTTAATATCGTCCATGTTGATTGGTCGTCATCATCTCCGTTAATTATTTTGGCACTTCTGGTAATATTGTTAACTCTGTTACTATCGGGAGTACCTGTAGTAGTACTCTCGGCAAGTACATCACGGAAGAGCATACCTCTGATTTCTTCTTGGGAATACTCCGGCTCAAGAATGATAAGCGGTATTACAATAGTCGAGCCGTATGTTGCTTCTCTGAGTTTTTCTATCGCATCATCTAAATCAAATGTAACGCCCGAAGCACTTTCTGTTATTGTAATCAGTTCTGAATTAGTATTTTCTTCATTGTCATTATTGTTAAAAATCAATTGTGATGATACAGGCTCTTCATGGATGTGGTTATGAAGCTCTCTGATTTCCCTGATTTGCGCTTCAAGGCTGTCGCCTGCATTTTCTTCAGGCAGATAATTCACAGTTAAATGCTCGTGCTCGGAAACAGCTCGCATAAGTGTGTGAATCGCAAGATTAAAAACCTCGTCTTCAACTGCAGGATAAATACCTGTACCTTTTATCATAGTAATAAAATTATCATTGTATTCAAGACTGCTGTCAAACAAAGTCGCGTTAAATGTTTCTGTGTATTCACCTGCGAGTTCACGAACTCTTGTGTCATCAAACTCCGGCGTGCTTAAATCTTTAAGGTCTGTTCTGTTAAATAATGACCTGATATACTGGATTTCATTTTGGAAAAATGTCCCCGATCTGCCGAATTGAAATGCGTTTTCGGCTGCTTCAGAAGCGTCAAGAGACATTCCGGTCTCTGCGCCGCTAACTGTAAAAAAGCTGTTGTCGGGAAATGATAATGTCACGGATATTCCTTCCGCGTTTTCCTCATATCCTTCGTTTATTAATGTTTGTACCGCTTGCTCAAGCGTAAGACCGGAAATGTTGATACCATCGGCCCAAACATTTGGAAAAATAGTGTCAAGTGAAGCGACGTAAAAGCCCAGCGCAACAAAAAGCCCTGCAAATAAAACAACAAGTACCGATGCAATAATGATTATCATTTTGACCGGTGATTTTTTTCTTGCAGGTGATTTTTGCGAAGAAGGCTTATTGACTGCGGCTGCATTACTTCGTTGGTTGCTTGCCGAAGGCTGTGGGCTTCTTTGCGGAGCAGGTCTTTGCTGCGGTGCACCCGTTCTTTGGACTGCGCTATTTGGCTTAACTGCGTTGCTGCGTTGAACTGCGTTGTTTCCGACTGTAGCGTTATTTGTGCCGTTCCGGTTGGGCGCTTGGCTTCCGGATGGCTGATTATTATGTTTTTTATTACCTGTGCTAACTAGTTTCACTTTAGAACTCATTTCTTCCAATCAGTCTGCGACCTCCGAAGAGACCTGCAGCGACCGGACGTTTATCAAATAAAGTCATTTGAGTTTCCTCTCCGACTGATTCTGTCTGCCATGGTTTGCTTATTTGTGTTCTCTGTTTGGTTTGTGCTTCAAGCATTTCACCAATTAATACGTTTGAGAGTAAAAATCCCATTGGCGTAAATCTCCAACGCCCTTCCTTATACATCGCCCATCCGCTTTCCTCATATCTGTGAAGAAGCTCGAGAACAAAATCCATTTTTAATCTGTATATATTGTAATATTCCTCTTCCGAAATTCCATGAGTGGTTCTAAGCCTGAGCATTAGATACTCACCTGCATTTTCGAAGTCAGACATCTGCTCGTCGTGTTCGATAATTTTCTGACCAAGTCTTATTTGCTCTGTATAGGCTTCAACATCCTCTGTGAAGCTGTATCTGCATTGTCCTACATAAGAGTGAGCTCCCGAACCGAAGCCTATATACTCCTCACCAAGCCAATACTTCATATTATGCTTGGATTCATAGCCGCGCTTTGCAAAGTTTGATATTTCGTATTGCTTATAACCAAAACGAGCAAGCATATCTACTGCATAAAGGTACATATCTGCTTGAGCATCATCGTCGGGCAAAAAAGGAGAGTCCTTATACTCAAATAACTCCGTGCCCTCTTCTATTTTCAAGCTGTAGCATGAAATGTGCTCGGATTTTAAACCGGCAACACGCTGAACTGTTTGCGCCCATGCTTCTTTATCCTGCGAAGGCAGACCGAATATTATATCAACACTTATGTTCTTAAAACCGGCTTGTCTTGCATCATAAAAGGTTTCTTCGGCTTCTTCAAAGGTATGTGTTCTTCCGATTGTACCGAGCGTTTCATTATCGGCACATTGTATACCTATTGAGAGTCTGTTAAAGCCTGCACGCCTGAGCTTGACAAGTTCTTCCTTTGTGATACTCCCTGGGTTTACCTCAGCCGTAATTTCGGAGTTAAGCAGTACATGACCGTTGTTTTTTAAAGCACTGAGTATACCTATAAGTCTCGATGCACCATAGTAGCTAGGTGTTCCTCCGCCGAAATAAACCGTATCAATCAGGTATCCGTCAAGCTGCGCGGCATATTCTTCAATATGTCTTATAACTGCGGAATGATAATTTGGAATCAACTTATCTCCACCGCTTGCTTCGCATAAAGAGTAAAAGTTACAATACGCACACTTGCTTTTACAAAACGGAATATGTACGTATATTCCTACTTTTTTTTCCATCTGAGTTTCCTATCAGAGTTTTTGCTTTAAAACTTAACATTTTATTAAACTTCTCAACTTCGTATTATACCAAATTTTCGACTTGATTTCAATACTTATTTAGTTAAAGACGTAGTAATCAGGGTTTTTTCGGCTATTTTCTGCTATAAAATAAATACTTTGATTTTTTGACGAGTACGGAGTATAATTGTTCCTGCTAAATAAAAAATAACGGAGGAAGTTTCATGAGTTTAAAAATAGGTATTACGGGATTCGGTAGAATCGGTAGATTGGTTTTCAGAGCAGCCATTGAAAGAGGCATTGAAGTTGCAGCAATTAACGATGGTATGGATCCGGAGTACATGGCATATATGTTAAAATATGACACACTCCACGGCAGATTCAATCACGATGTGTCTTATACAGACAACAGCTTGATTGTTGACGGAAAATCAATCGTTACTTACAACAGCTTTGATGCAGACACGATTCCGTGGCCGTCATGGGGTGTTGAGTATCTTGTTGACGCAACAGGCGTTTTCACAAAAAAAGATAAAGCAGAGCTTCATCTTAAAGCAGGCGTTAAAAAAGTCATTATTACATCACCGACAACAGATATTCCGATGTTTGTAATGGGTGTTAACGAAGACAAATATGACAGCTCAATGCAGCTGATTTCAAATGCTTCTTGCACAACAAACTGCCTTGCTCCGATTGCAAAGGTTCTCAATGACAAGTGGGGCATTGAATCAGGTCTTATGACAACAGTTCACGCAACAACTGCAACTCAAAAAACCGTTGACGGTATCTCAAGCAAAGACTGGCGCGGCGGAAGAGCAGCTTCAGGAAATATCATTCCGTCTTCAACAGGCGCAGCAAAAGCAGTCGGCGTGGTCATTCCCGAACTCAACGGCAAGCTCACAGGTATGTCAATGCGTGTTCCCACACTGAACGTTTCTGTAGTTGACCTCACAGTCAACCTCAAAAAGCCTGCAAAATACGACGAAATCTGTGCAGAAATGAAGCGCGCTTCACAAAACGAGCTAAAAGGCATCCTCGACTATACAGAAGAAGCAGTCGTTTCCTCAGACTTCAACGGCGACCCGCACACATCAATTTTTGATGCTACAGCAGGTATCCAACTCAACGACACATTCGTAAAAGTCCTCTCATGGTACGACAACGAATGGGGCTATTCAAACAAAGTTCTTGACCTCGCACTCCACGCCTACGAAGTAGACCACGCTTAAATATGAGGTAAATTAAATAAACCGACGGTGAGCAGCTTTCTACGGATTTTTTGGAATGTAGGGCGACAAGACCCGTTCTGAGAAAAAATTCGGAGAAAGCTGCTCACCGTCGGCAACAATTAACTAAAAGTATTATCATTTCTTTCGGTTGAAATAATCTATCATTTTGTTTTCATCGTTGATTTCCAGTGACTTGTCGCCTGCCAGTGATTCTAAATGATGTGTAAGCTCATGGGTCAGCACATCCCTTACATGCTTACGCATTTTTTTATGCGAAGTGTTACCGTATACTGCTTTTAATGAGCCGTAATAAATTACAATATACCTTCCCATTTGATTATGGTTATACTCACCAAGTGTATATAGATTTCCGGTTGGGTCTTTTTTACTTTTCTTCGTCTCGTCAAGAAGACTGACACCGCCGTTAAGCCCTCGAAAAACCTCTTCGGGTAATTCGGCAGCGATTTCATCGAGCATTAAATTGATATCATCAATATTATACATAAACACAACCACCTTACTAATAAAGGAGTACTAATCTAATGAGAAAAACTAAGATTGTTTCTACTTTGGGTCCGTCAACGGATTCTCCGGGGGTGCTGCAGGCATTAATTGACGCCGGTCTTGATGTTGCGCGCTTTAACTTCTCGCACGGCAGCCATGAGGAGCAAAAGGTCAGAATCGACCAAATTCGGAATTTATGCAATGAAACCGGTGCAAATGTCGCTCTTCTTGCTGACACAAAAGGTCCTGAAATAAGGCTGGGATTATTTAAAGACGGCGGCACCACTTTAGAAACCGACAGTAAGTTTACTCTGACGACAGACAAGGTTGAAGGCACTGCGATGCGTGCAAGCATTTCTTATGATAAGCTGCCCGAAAAGGTTTCAAAAGGAACAAGAATTTTACTCGCCGACGGGCTTATTGAGCTTTATGTTGAATCAGTTTCCGGAATGAATATAAGCACTCATGTTGCAAAGGGTGGTTATATCTCCGACAGAAAAGGTGTAAACGTGCCGGGCAAAAGCCTTGATATGCCTTATATTTGCAGTAAAGACCGTTCGGATTTACGTTTCATGGTTGAAAACAATTTCGATTTCATTGCTGCCTCATTTGCCAGAAGCGCTACGGATATCAATGAAATGCGCGCTGAGCTTAATCGTATTGACGGCAGTAATAAAATAAAAATTATTGCTAAAATTGAAAACGCCGAAGGTGTTCACAATATTGATGCAATACTGGAAGCCAGTGATGGAATAATGGTCGCAAGGGGTGACCTAGGTGTCGAGGTTGAATACGAAGAGCTTCCAATCATTCAAAAGTACCTGATTAAGCGAACACTCCAACAAGGTAAACCTGTTATTACCGCAACCGAGATGCTCGAATCAATGATTCATAACCCACGACCCACAAGAGCAGAAACATCTGATGTTGCAAATGCAATTTATGACGGAACGAGTGCTATTATGCTATCGGGAGAAACCGCAGTCGGAAAATTCCCCGTTGAAGCTCTGACAGCTATGGCTAATATCGCCGTTAGAATTGAAAAATCAATCGATTATCACAAACGCTTCAAGCAAGGCGATTATGTTCAAGGTGAATATAAGCAGGACTTACATAAAATTGAATCTTCAATAACAAACGCAATTTCTCATGCAACAGTTACAACATCTCTCGATTTGCAAGCATCTGCTATTCTCACAGTTTCAATGTCAGGCAACACAGCTCAAAGTGTTACAAAATATCGTCCGATATGTCCGATAATTGCTTGTACTCCCGACCCTGTTGTACATCGCCAGCTAAAGCTCAATTGGGGTATAATCCCACTCCTGACAAAAAAAGAAACCGATACAACGGAATTATTTAATCACGCTGTTGAAGCAGCTACAAAAGCAGGCTATCTGATTGAAGGAGAGCTGGTTGTTTTAACCGCAGGTGTGCCTGTTGGGTATTCCGGGACAACAAACCTTCTTAAAGTTCATGTCGTCGGAGAGAAAATTCTCGTATAAGTTTAATTTACTAAATTTTGCACTTGGTTAAAAATTACATGAAAGCTCGTTCCGCCGCCTTTACGTTGCTCTGCTTTCACTTTTCCTCCAAGCTCGATAACAGTATCTTTAACAATCGCAAGTCCCAAGCCACTGCCGCCGGCTTCACGTGAGCGTGCTTTGTCAACGCGGTAGAAGCGGTCAAATATATAGGGAATATCCTCCTCGGGAACACCTACTCCCCTGTCTTTTACCGTTAATATTACAAGCTTATCAAGTGCCTCCAGCCTGACGTAAACACTTCCGTCAGGCTGATTATATTTAATTGCATTTTCTACAAGGTTATATATTATATGATGAACAGAATCCTCTGTTGCCCTGACAAAGCAATCGTCTGCCAGCGACGCTCTCAGTATAAGACCTTTATTTACGGCAAGCGGTCTGAGCATTCGCAGTGTTGTTTCAACAGCTATTTTCATATCAACACTTTTCAGCTCATCGGAAATGTGACTGTCAAGCCTTGTCAGCGTCATTAACTTACCCGTTGTTCTCTCTAATCTATCTGCCTCCATACCAATATCGCCGATAAACTCAAGCACCGTATCGCGCTCAATGTCTTTGTTTTGCAATATACTGTCGGCAAGAAGTTTTATTGATGCGAGTGGTGTTTTAAGCTCGTGAGACGCATCGGACACAAATCTTCGCCTGAGCTCATCGGTTTCTCTGAGTTTACCTGTCAGACTGTCAAACTCATCACCGAGCCGTGCCAGTTCATCATTACCCCTCATTGCAATCAGGTAGTTATACTCGCCTTCCCTGACATACTCAATTGCATTAATTATACTGTTAACACGCCGCATTACAGTCCATAAGATAAACGTTATTGCCGCTACAGAAATAATTATAATAATAACAGAGATATTCCTTATTGTATCTTGCATATCAATAAGCATTGAGCCTTGGTTTGTGTCTCTGTCAAAAGCATAAACAATACCGATTGGTAATCCATGCTTCATTATCGGCACAAAAGCACTGCTCGAAAAAGTACCGTCGGAAAAACGTGAGTTTGTAATGTTAAAACCCTCAAGTGCTCTTTGTATATTATGAAGCGGAAAATCAGAATGATTCGCTCTGCCTGCAGGGTCGTAGAGGATAGCACCCTCGGTATTTGTTATTACAATGTGCATTCCTCCTGTAATATCAAGCTGCGACACAATTGTTGATAGTGTCGCTTCATCTTCGATTGTTAGTGTATCAAAGGCTTCCTCAAGACGTGTCGCTACGAGTGAGGCTTGATTTTTAAGCAGTGTCTGCTTGAACTCAAAAATCATGTTGCGTGACGCTATTAAGAAATATGTATTAATCAACACAATGACCAACGCAACAACAACGAAATACGTAAGGGCGAATTTCGTGCGGATGCTGCTGAAAAAACGCAGTGTTCTTACCTTGGGTTTTAGTGATATGCTAGCCCCTGATATAGTACCCAACTCCCCACTTTGTCATGATGTGCTCGGGTTCTGCGGGATTTTCTTCGAGCTTCTCGCGTAAACGACGGATATGAACGTCAACAGTTCTAATATCACCTTGATACTCGTAACCCCAGATAATGTTCAGAAGTGTTTCTCTGCTGTAAACTCTGCCGGGATTTTTTGATAACAGCTCAAAAACATCAAACTCCTTAACCGTGAGTTCGACAGGTTCTTCGTTTTTGGTTGTTATCCGCTTCTCTGTATCAATGGATATATGCCCGATATTCAATACAGTTTCAGTATTGTTGCTGACTAACGCACTGCGTCTGAGCAATGCGCGAATCCTTGCTTTAAGCTCCAGGATATTAAACGGTTTTGTGATATAGTCATCGGCACCATACTCAAAGCCCATTATTTTATCCATATCCTCACTGCGAGCTGTCAGCATAATTATAGGTACTGTGGAAAACTCGCGAATACGCATACACGCTTCAAGACCATCAAGCTCCGGCATCATAACATCAAGAATAATGAGATCGTAGTTACCGCTGCGCGCAAGTTCAACTGCTTCAAGCCCGTCATAAGCCGCATCTACTTGGTAGCCTTCGTTTTCCAGGTTGAATTTTATACCTTTGACAAGAAGCTTTTCATCGTCTACAACTAAAATATTCATCAATTCTCTCCAATATTAATACCATTTATCCTACGGTGATTTTATCCTCTATTGCTTCGTATCTTTTTTCACCAATACCCGAAACATTTCTTATATCTTCAATTCTTTGAAAATCACCGTGCTGTCTTCTATAGTCAACAATTCGCGAAGCCAAGGTGCTGCCTATGCCGGGAAGGTCTGTAAGCTCTGATTGAGTAGCTATGTTAATGTTTATCTTCCCATCTCCGCCGCGAGGTGCACCAACAATTTCGGCAGGGCTGCTGTTATCACGTGCCGGTTGTTCAATGACTGTACCGGTTGAAGCTGTAGTCTCATTAATGTCTGCGGTGCTAGGCTCTTGGGTGGAAACTGTTTCATAAGACTTTACAGATATATCTGTTTGCCGATGTTGTCCGCTCTGCTCTGCCGTCTGCACTATGCTGACCGAGCTTGTGCTTCTTCCCGTAAAGAAGCCTCCCGTAAATAATGCAAATGCAAGTGTAACTCCGATAACGATGATTTCTAAGCGCCTTAATCTCATTTTAATACCCCCTAATAAATTTAAAACAATGAAGTTTGATTTAGGGGGTAACGTCATGATTGCTTAAAACTTGTAAATTTAATCGCTTTGAGACACGCTAAGTTGTAAAATTTCTACATTTAGCTGTTTTCCCTTATAATTGTACCATATCAGCGGTGGAATTTCTATAAAAATTACTAAAATTACTTATCTGTTGTTGTGTTGACATAATAATTTTTATGAATTTTTATTCTTTCGCACTTTCGACTATTTACATACAGATTTTTTATGTTATAATGAAAGCCGTGTCTCACGAATTCACTACATTCCGGAGTATATTAATGGTTAGGAAAACAGCGTTTTTTTTGATAATAATAATAGTTATTCAATTTGCTTCAAGCTTGATTGCAACCGCCTCCGTTCCCTTTCGCGATTTAGCGGCTCACTCTGCAATTCTTGCTGAAAAAGATAACGGAATAATACTTTACGAGAATAATATTCACTCACGCCACCCTGCTGATGCTTTGGCAAAAGTGATGACTTTACTATTGGCTGCTCATGCTGTCGAAAACGACGATGTAGGTGACCACGAGATTATAACCATGACAGAATCAGCATGGTACGATTTAAACGATCTGAGCACAACGCAAAATATCCAGCCTGAGGAAACACTAACTTTCATCGACCTTATGTATAGCGCGTATATCGGAAACGCTAATGAAGCATGTAATATGATTGCACTGAGAGTAGCCGGAAGTATTGATGCTTTTGTTGCTATGATGAACGCATTGGCAAGAGAGATTGGTGCCGAGAATACCAACTTTGTTAATCCGCACGGGCAATATCACCAATCGCAGTATACAACAGCTTATGACCAATTTCTAATATTCAACGAAGCTATGAACAGTCCGCTATTTGCCGAGGTATCGGGCACATTCAGGCACATAACCGAAAATAATGAAGGCTCAGAGCCGCGAACAATGACGACATCAAATGCACTGTTAAATCAAAGCAGCAGATATTATTACAGACATAGCATATCGGGCAGAGACAGCGCTACTTTCGAAGGAGGCTACTCACTGATTTCAATGGCTGAGGAGGACGGGCTTACACTTATTTCTGTCGTCCTTGGTTCCGATGTTCAAGTTTTTGACGATGAGTCAACAGATATGCGTAATTTTTCCGAATCCTTGAGGCTGTTCCAATGGGGATTTACTCAATTTGCATGGCGTGACATATTAAAAACTACCGACCTTCTTGCAAGAGTGCCGGTACAACACGGTTCGGGTGCTGATTTTGTAAATGCCCGTCCCGAAGGTTCGTTATCGCTGTTACTTGATAACTCAATTCCGTCAGAGGTTTTTGTCAGAACAATAACTATATTCTCACAGCAACGAGGAGAAGACCTGGTCGCCCCTATTAGTGCCGGAGATGTGCTGGGCGAAGTGGTTATAACACGCGATGGTGTCGAGCAAGCAAGAATACCGCTTGTGGCTAACACAGATATCAATCTCAGTGGTATAGAATATATCAGGGGTCAGGTTATATCAATGCTTGCAACTCCGCTTGCACGAAACATAATGTGGATTTTGGGAATCCTTCTGCTCATATATATTGGTCTTGTTATCAGATATAATATAGTGAGAGCAGGACGCTTACGCAGAATCAAGCACGCAAAAGATGATATCATACGCGAACGTCAGGAAAACTTCCGCGACTATTAGGTCACTACAAACGGCGATGTTCTCCATTCTTGTCCGCCTCGTCTTTCAGCTTCGTTCTGATACGCAAGGACGTAAAGGTCTGTGGCAGACGCTTCCGACATAAACATACCTATCGCCGCTTGATTCAATTTATAAACGGATGCCGGTTTTGTAATAATCGGTATCTGTGTTTTTTTGCGTGCTATACTCAGCAGCTTCATGCCTGTATCATTCATTGCAAGAACTCTTGCATAAGGCGGCGGAGTCCGGGTGTGCTTCTTTTGTATACCTAATACCGCGCACATCAGCATTCTGCGTAATCTTGACATCGGATATCGCTTTGTTTTAATTTTATTTAATACTGATGCAATTGAAGGCTCTGTAGATGCGTATTGCTTAAAGCGGCTTTCCAGTCCTTCCGATGTGCCAAGGACTTTTGAGTAGTCCTCAATCGAGCGTAAACGCGAGAGCAATGCAAGCTCTGCATTCTTATAAGAGTTCGGACCTCGTCCTTTTGATATTTCATCTGAGCATATAGAAACGGCTGCTTGGGGCATTACCGCTTTTGGCATACCGCCGCCAAGCATCTCTTTGCGGATAGCTGAAGCAGAGTAGCCGCTGTCTCCGTCGTGCTCACCACCTTCTCTTTTAATAGTTATCGGCTTGAGGGATGAGCCGATTTTATTTAAAGCCTTGATATACTCAACAGCGAGTATATTGTTTGGTGAGCCGAGGACATGAGCCGATGTGTCAAGAAGCGTATCTGCTGACTTTTGCTGCGCGGCAGCATAAGAAAGACCTGTTTTTAACCACTGCTTTGTCAGCAAATGAGCAGCGTCGGTCGACATCACATCGGCAACCTCACGAAGTGTGTCAATCTCCCCTATTTCACTGCCGAAGGAAATATAGTCGCAAACACCCAAACAACTGAGCAAAAATACACCTGCCTCGGCAAATCCTTCTGCTGATTGAAGGACATAAGGTGTCGGCAATTCTATTACAAGGTCTGCACCGCATTGGATTGCCATTTTTGCTCTGGCGTGCTTGTTAAGCACCGCAAAATCGCCGCGTTGAACAAAATTGCCGCTCATTACACAAATAACAGCAGTAGTCTCATCGGCAGCGATACGCATTGCCTGTCTTGTTTTTTCGATATGCAACAGATGTCCTAGGTGCATTGGGTTGTATTCGCAAATAATTCCTGCTGTTTTCATGGTCTACCTCTTGAATAATAAAATATTCTGTACTATACTGATATAGAATCTGCATGATGATTCTATTCCAAAACAAAAATAATATCAAGAGGTATATGTAATGAACGTGTTAGTTATCAACGCAGGCAGCAGCTCCCTCAAATATCAGTTATTTGACATGAAGACAGAAAGTGTACTGGCAAAGGGCAATTGTGACAGAATCGGACTTGACGGCCATCTTAAACACACACCGGTTGCAGGCGGAAAGCCTGTGTTTGATAGTGATATCCCCCTGCCGACACACGAGGAGGCTATCGCTGCAGTTATTGAGAAGCTGACATCTGATGAATACGGTGTTATCAGCAGTCTCTCAGAAATAAACGCAGTAGGTCACAGAACTGTTCACGGAGGACGCAAGTTCTTCGGAAGTGCATTAATAAATGAAGAAGTTATTGATGTACTAAAAGACTGCGTAAGACTCGCTCCGCTTCACATCCCGGCTAATCTGATGGGTATTAACGCTTGCCGTGCATCAATGCCGAATGTTCCGCAAGTGGCAGTTTTTGACACTGCATTCCATCATACAATTCCTGAAAGTGCATACATTTATCCGATACCGTATAAATACTTTGAGGAAAACGACATTCGCCGTTACGGATTTCACGGAACATCTCACCGCTATGTGTCGGCATTGGCAATTGAGCGCTTAGGCGGAAAAGCCGAAGGCACAAAGCTCATCACCTGCCATCTCGGCAACGGCTCATCGCTCGCTGCTATTAAAGACGGCAAGTCAATAGATACGACAATGGGTGTTACACCGCTTGAGGGTATACCGATGGGAACAAGGTGCGGAAGTGTTGACCCGTCACTTGTTGATATAATTGCAGATATTGAAAACACATCAACTAAGGGAGCAATTGATATTCTTAACAAAAAATCAGGTGTTCTCGGAATTTACGGCAAATCATCTGACTTTCGCGATATAGAGACAGCCGCAGGAGTTGATATAAATGACGGCAGTGTAAATTCCGGTGCTGCTGTTGACAGTAAAGCAAAGCTCGCTCTTGACGTATTCAGCTATCAAGTTGCCAAATTTATCGGCTCTTACATTGCAGCTCTCGGTGGGCTTGACGCTTTGATTTTCACCGCAGGTATCGGAGAAAACTCTCCGTATGTCCGCAGAGCAATAGTCGAAAGACTCAACGGCATCGGCATAAAGCTGGACGAAAGTAAAAACGCTCAAAGAGCAAGTGAGTTTATTGACGTCACAGGCAGCGGTTCAATCGCAAAGGTATTTGCAATACCAACAAACGAAGAACTCGTCATTGCCAGAGACACAATTGAGATTATTAAATAGGAAAGCACGTGGACAAGAAGCAATGACCGTTTTCGAAAAATCATTAATAAAACTGGAACTTCCCGATATCCTAGATATATTAGCATCACAAGCTATCAGCGCATCAGCAAAGGACGCAGCTCACGAGCTGCGTCCATACATCGATATCCATGAGGTAAAATCCAATCTCGATGAAACCTCCGCTGCTAAGAACATGATGGTTCTCAGGCAATGCCCTCCCTTTTCAGGCGTTCGTGATATCCGCTCCTCTGTGTCGCGGGTAAATATGGGCGGCTTTTTGAATATCAGAGAGCTGCTCGACGTTGCCGAGCTCTTGCGAGCATCGGCTGCGTCAATTGCTTACAGAAAAAATGACAGAGAAGAAGATAAAACTTCTCTTGATTATCTGTTTAACTCTTTATATTCAAACAAGCCGCTCGAAAGCAAAATTTCATCTGCAATAGTCTCGGAAGATGAAATTTCAGACAATGCAAGCCGTGAGCTTGCCGACATCCGTCGACACACACGTCTTGCCGGTGAGAAAATCCGCCAAACGCTCAATAAAATCATAACCTCACCTGCATACTCAAAGGCTCTGCAAGAGCCGATTATCACTATGCGTAACGACAGATATGTTGTGCCTGTAAAGGCTGAGCATAAGTCTGTTGTACCCGGACTCGTTCATGATGTTTCATCATCGGGTGCAACTCAGTTCATTGAACCGATGACAGTTGTAAATATTAATAACGAGCTTCGTGAGCTTGCTGCACGCGAGAAGCAAGAAATTGAACGAATTCTTGCCGAGCTGTCGGTTGATGTTTCAAATTGCGGCGATGAGCTGATAAACGACTTTGAAATACTTGTGAAGCTTGATTTTATTTTTGCAAAAGCTAAGCTCTCGTATATGCTTGAGTGTATTGAACCCGAGGTATCCCAAGATAAAAAAATCATTCTTGAAAAAGCAAAGCACCCCTTAATCCCAATCAATGAAGCTGTTCCGATTGATATAAGGCTCGGAGATGATTTTAATACACTTGTTATAACAGGACCTAATACCGGAGGTAAGACAGTTGCTTTAAAAACTCTCGGTCTTTTATGTGCGATGGCACAATGCGGATTACATATTCCTGCTAAGGACGGCAGCGTTGTGTCTGTTTTTAATTTAATTCTGGCAGATATCGGTGATGAACAGTCTATTGAACAGTCTCTGTCAACATTTTCCTCGCACATGACTAACATAGTCGGAATTCTCGAGTGCTGCGAATCTGATTCCCTGCTGCTGTTTGATGAGCTCGGAGCAGGCACCGACCCTGTTGAAGGAGCTGCGCTTGCTATATCGATTATCGAAAAAGCAAGAAGCAAGGGTGCTCTGATAGCTGCAACCACCCATTATGCAGAGCTTAAAGGATATGCACTTACATCGGAGGGCGTATCAAATGCATCATGCGAGTTTAACATTGAAACACTAAAACCGACATATAAGCTGATTATCGGCATACCGGGCAAATCCAACGCGTTTGCAATATCAAAAAGGCTTGGGCTTCCCGATGACATTATTAACGATGCAAAAAGCAGAGTCAGCACCGAAAGCACTGCTTTTGAAGATGCATTATCCGACCTTGAAAGCACCCGTCGGTCACTTGAAGATAAAAAAAGTAAAACAGAGAGTTTGCTTCGCCAAGCTGATATTGACAGGCAGGAAGTAATGGAATTAAAAACCAAGCTGGATAGCCAAAAGAACAAGGCTACACACGATGCAAAGCGTGAAGCGGCAAAAATTATTGATGATGCAAGAATTACTGCAGAATCAGTAATGCGTGAGATTCATGAGTTACATCAAGCGGCATTAAACAACATTGAAGCTCAAGACCTTAATCAAGCAAAATCCGAATTACTCAGGAAATTAAACGATGCTGATAACTCACTCGGCAATTTGGTTGAAGCTCCTGTTGACACAACAATCCCCTCAAGGAAAATTGTTCCCGGCGATAAGGTCACGCTCCGCAGCTTAGGTACAGTCGCTGATGTTATATCAATAAACTCCGATGGTGTATTAAACTTACAGGCAGGTATCATGAAAATAACTGCTAAACCGGATGAGGTTTTACTTACTCAAGAAGAAGTGTCGCCTGATATAAAGAAGCATATCAAAAAGTCGGAAGCAAAGCTGCGTGCAGTTACGGCAAGACCTGAAGTGGACCTTCGCGGAATGAACACAGATGAAGCATTGCCTACACTTGAAAGATTTCTTGACAGCGCACGGCTGGCAAAGCTTAGTACTGTCACTATAATCCACGGCAAAGGAACAGGAGTGCTCAGAAAAGCAGTTCATAACAGTTTAAGAAGAGAACGGGGAATAAAATCATTTCGTCTCGGGCTTTACGGTGAGGGAGAAGATGGCGTAACTATTGTTGAGTTGTAAAAAAGATAAAACAAACTTGACGTTACGGCAAGTATTTGATAGAGTGTATATGTTCCTGATTATAACTTAACACAGTTGAGGAGGATCTTAGCAGATGTACGAAAAAAAGGCAACAATAATGAAGCCGGTGGGTCTTCATGCAAGACCGGCAACATTTCTCATCCAAAAAGCAAATGAATACAGAAGCAGCATTTGGATTGAAAAGGATGAACGCAGAGTTAACGCAAAGAGTCTGTTAGGCGTATTGTCACTAGGTGTTGCTCAAGGAGCTACAATCAGCATAATTGCTGACGGACCCGATGAAGAGACCGCAGTCGAAACGCTCTGCGAGCTAATCAATTCGGATTTCGAAGAATAACCGATACCAATAAAAAGCGTCAGGCTTGCAATGCAAGCCTGATGTTTTTATTGATTATTATTTCCTGTAAAACAATATCCCGACACAAATCGGACCGCAGTGGTTTGAGATAACACAGCCTGCTTCACTGCAGATTATTTCATCAAAATTGCGTATCGATTTTATTTTTTCAACTATTTCCGATATAAGCTCACTTGACATTGTAGGCGGATATGTAACGAAAATCCGCTTTGTGTCTATGTCACCACGGTTTTTAAGCTTATCTTCTACATATTGCATTATAATCTTATTAAATGAACCGCGGTATTTTTTACCGACAGCCATTTTTCCGTCTTTAACTTCAATACACGGATTTAATTTAAGAAGGTTTGCTCCGAGTGCTGCCAAGCTTGAACAACGGCCTCCGAGATGCAGGAACTTCAGTGTTCCTATTACAAAGCTTGCTTCCACTTTTGGAATCAGTTCATTCAAGGCTTCAACAATCTTCTCGGGAGCCATTTCGTTATCTGCCATAATTGCTGCATCAAGAACAACATGACCGCTGCCTGTAGAAAGATTGGATGAATCCACTACATAAACATTATCAAAATCCTCTGCCGCAATTTTTGCGCTTTGATTACACGCCGAAAAATGACTGCCAATATTTATATGAACAATCGCATCACATTCTTTAAGCCAAGCTGTGAAGTACTCCTGATACTCGGATATGTTAATTGCATTTGATTGTGTCATGCCTTTTCCGCTGTTTACATAGTCGAATATATCGTTTACAGTAATCTCCAGCCTGTCTTTATATGGTTTTTCGTCCATAATAATATAAAGCGGTGTAAGCCCTATATTATACCTCTCAATAATTTCGGGGGGCAGGTCACATGTGCTGTCTGCGGTGATTTTTACACGCATATTCGTATTACTCCTTTCAAATCTTACTTTACTCTTCAAAAAATACCGGAAACTCCGGTATTTTTCTGTCTTGTATTAAGCAGTGTTATTGCGCTGCTTCCTCATATACGGAGACACATTTTCTGTCACGACCGTAAGGTTCGAATCTGACTGTTCCGCTTTTGAGGGCGAAAAGGGTGTCATCACTGCCTTTGCTGACATTAATACCCGGATGAATTTTTGTTCCGCGTTGTCTTACAAGTATATTGCCTGCAAGAACATACTGACCGTCGGCTCTTTTCGGTCCGAGTCTTTTTGACTTACTGTCGCGGCCGTTTTTTGTTGAACCTACACCTTTTTTATGTGCCATGATTATTGCTCCTTACTCTTGGTCGCTTTAACTGCGATCTTCTCTATTACTACCTTCGTATAAGGCTGCCTGTGCCCTTGCTTTCTGTGATAGCCTTTTCTTCTTTTCATTTTATAAACAATGATTTTTTTTGCTTTACCGCTTTTTACAACCTTTGCGGTAACTGTTGCGCCCTTGATGTATGGAGAGCCGATTGTCTGCTCAGCATCACCCAAAATTGCAAGAACCTTGTCAAACTTAATCTTTGCGTTGTCTTCTGCTTCAAGCTTTTCAATATAAAGCTCGTCGCCTTCTTTGACTCTGTATTGCTTTCCGCCTGTTTCAAAAATTGCGTGTGACATAATTACTCCTCAAACTTAATGTAAGACTCGCTATCATAGGTGGCAACAACGCTGCTCTTTTTAACCTTATTCTAAGCGGCCTGAATAATTTACCACTTGATAAAGAAAATGTCAAGTATTTTCATAGTTCTTTTGTGGATAATTTTATTAATTTCTCACTATCTTCTCAATGTTTTCTCAATACAATTACTTCATTTTGTCTAGATTGTTGCAAAATTCTGTGATAAGATACTTTAGAAGAAGTTTGTTGGTTAATATGTGTTTAGGTATTACTAATGAAAACCATTAAAAAGCGTACAATACTCATAATTGATGATTCCGAAGTTGATATTGCAGCACTAACGGATATATTAAGCCTTGAGTATGAACTCGTGATTGCAAGATGCGGTACAAAGGGTGTTGAGCTGGCAAAGAGCATACGCCCTGATTTGATCATTCTGGATGTTGTAATGCCGGATATTGACGGATATGAAGCTATCTCATTACTTAAAAAAGCAGTTTCAACACGTAATATCCCTGTTATATTTATCACATCACTTTCAAAAACAAAAGACGAAAAGAAGGGCTTACGCCTCGGGTGTGCAGATTATATAACAAAACCATTCAGCAAGGAGCTCGTAAAATTACGTATTCAAAACCAAACACGTATACTGGATTATATCAATAAAATTGAAGAGCTCAGCAGAATAGACCAACTGACCGGTCTTCCTAACAGACGCAGCTTCCATGAACGCTTGCGCTCAGAATGGAAGCTTGCTATAAGAGAAGGCACATCTGTCAGCATATTAGTTATGGATGTTGACCATTTCAAAAAATGTAACGATACTTATGGTCATCTGATGGGTGATACAGTTCTTCAAAAGGTAGCAAATTCTATAGCAAGCTGCCTTAAACGTCCAACAGATTTTGCAGCAAGATGGGGCGGCGAAGAGTTTATTGCTTTGCTTCCGAAAACGGAATTAAACGAGGCACAATATGTTGCCGAAGAAATCCGCAAAAATATTGAAAATTTAATTATCACGTTTAAGGACGGAAAAACTACTAATATTACAATCAGTATTGGTGTTGCGACAGAGAAACCTATAAAAAAAAGCTCGCTGAACAATTTCATGCAGCATGCTGACGGAGCGTTATATGAGGCAAAAAAAAGCGGCAGAAATAATGTGACCATCTATCAGACAAGCTTATGATAATAATCAAGTGTTTTAAATTTCCTGTCAAGATGAGCAAGTAAATAACTTTCTGTCGTTTTCGACAATTCTCGCATAGCATCATCGCTTAATGTAAAAGAAAACATTTTTTTTACATCACAGCTTAGTATATAGTCAGCGGCGCAAAGTGCTCCCGAACCAAGCTTCATGATACCGTCCTCAAAGGAAACACCACTTGATGAACTTCCATCACTTCCGACAAGCAGCGGCTCAAAACCCGATATCGCCATCAGGCGAAGCTCATATACCGGTTTAATAAACTCCGGTGTTTTTATTTTTTCACTAAGTGCATATAGAGTGTTCAAACACAACGGTAACAGCTCCGGATTCGGACTGTCCTCGTCGGAAACAGCTTCTGTCAGCTCTGCAATATACGCTCCGAGAGACAGAAGCTTTATATCATCTCGCAAACCTATAAACTGCTCAATACTCCTTGCCTCCGTCATTGTCCATCTGTCCTTTTTTTTGAACAGTGTCATCTCGGAAAATACAAGATGTCCGGTCACAGCGGCAAGTTTACTGTTTTTCCGATGTGCTCCATGAGCGGATATAGTCAGCTTCCCTTCACTATCCGTAAGGACTGTGAGAATCTTACTCGATTCATTATAAAGCACTTCACGCAATACTATGCCGGATGTGTTTACATACATATAATCATTTACCTATGTAGCCAAAGTTTTTCATCATTGTCTTGCTGTCACGCCAGTTTTCTTTCACCTTTACCCAGGTTTGTAAAAAAACCTTTGCACCCATAAAGCGTTCAATGTCCTCACGTGCATATTGCCCTATCTTTTTAAGCATAACTCCGTTTTTACCGATTATCATTCCTTTATGGCTTGACTTTTCACAATAAATTGTAGCATCCACATCAATAATCGGGTTATCCTCATCGCCGCGTTCTGTGAACTTTGTAATTTCAACTGCTGTGCCGTGAGGTATTTCTTTATCAAGGCATATCAATAGCTTCTCGCGTATAATCTCTGCTATAATCTGTCTTTCGGGCTGGTCTGTCGTCATACCATCGGGAAAGAGCTGCGGTCCGGGTTTTGCATACTTTTTAAATACATCAAGAAGCTCTGAAATCCCGTCACTTTTTTTCGCAGATATCGGAATAATCGCATCGAAGTTATAAAAACCTGAATATCTTTCAATTACAGGGAGCACTAAATCCTGCCTGACCGTATCAATCTTATTAATAACCAGTATAGCCGGCGCTCCTGCTTTTTTTATATGCTCAATCAGCATTTCCTCTTGAGTACCAATGCTGTCGACAGGCTCTACAAGTAACGCAACTGCATCGACATCTGCAACACTTGCTTTTACTACTCCTACCATATAGTCACCAAGCTTAGTTTTCGCCTTATGAAAACCCGGTGTGTCAAGCAGTATCATTTGAGTGTCTCCGCTTTCAAAGACACCATAAATTCTGTTTCGCGTAGTTTGCGGCTTTGGTGATACAATTGCCACCTTGTCACCTGTCAGCTTATTTGTCAGTGTGGACTTCCCCACATTAGCCCTGCCTGCAATTGTTATCATTGCTGTTTTATTAATCATTTATATTAAATCCCATTTCTTTCATTATTGCTTCATTTTCGCTATGCATAATCTTTTCACTTTCGTCAGTACTGTGCTCATAACCAAGTAAATGAAGTGTTGAATGAATCGTTAAGTACGCTGCTTCATAATCAACGCTGTTTCCGTACTGCTTTGCTTGTTTGGTAAGCGTTATTCCTGATATAATTATATCACCTAGCGGTAAATCTCCGGTATCCTCGTCAAGCTCCGGGTTTTGAAGGCTCTTCCAGCCTGCCTGCGGGAAGGCTTGCATCGGGAAAGACAGAACATCTGTCGGCTTGTCAATGCCTCTATAATCACGATTATATTCACGTATTGTTTTATCATCTGTTATCAAAACATTAACAACACATAACATATTAGTTCCCTGGTGCAATAGAGTCTCACTAACCGCTCTTTCAATTATGCTGATATTGTTTTCACACAGCATATCATCATAATCGTGTTGAATATTTATCTTATGCTTAATCACTGGCGCACCTTTTTCTCGCGCTTGTCATAAGCTTCAATAATTTTCGATACAAGCTCGTGACGAACAACATCCTTGGCAGACAGCTTGCAAATCGCGATATCTTTTACTCCGTCAAGTATACGCATAGCGTCACGAAGTCCGCTTGTTTTGTCGGGTGGAAGGTCGATTTGCGTTATATCGCCAGTTATGACTATTTTTGAACCGAAGCCGAGGCGTGTCAGGAACATTTTCATTTGCTCGCGAGAAGTGTTTTGAGCTTCGTCAAGAATGATAAATGAATCATCAAGTGTTCTGCCGCGCATATAGGCAAGTGGTGCGACTTCAATATTACCTCTTTCAAGGTATTTATTATAAGTATCGGCACCAAGAAGTTCAAAAAGAGCGTCATATAACGGGCGAAGATAAGGGTCGACCTTGCTTTGCAGGTCGCCCGGCAAAAAACCAAGCCGCTCCCCTGCTTCAACCGCAGGGCGCGTCAGAATTATTCTGTTAACGTTTTTTGCACGAAATGCAGCTACAGCATGTGCCACAGCTAAATATGTCTTACCTGTACCTGCAGGTCCGATGGAAAGAGTTATCGTGTTATTGCTGATTGCATCTACATAACTCTTTTGACCCAGAGTTTTTGCTTTTATCGGCTTCCCTTTTGCCGATATGCAAATAATATCGCGGCTTATGTCGCCAATTTTATCATCTTGCCCGTCTCTGACAAGATTTATTATATATTTTACATTTTGCGAATCAATGGTCTCACCTTTTGCTGCAATAGTTAGTAGACCGTTGATTGTCCTTTGAGTAAAATGTATACTCTCTTCATCACCCGATATTGTGAGTTCTGAGTTTCTGTCTGTGATACTGACATTAAACTCCTCCTCAATCAGCTTGAGATTTTCATCAAACGAACCAAATACACTGATGATATTTTCAAGCCTGTCGACGTTCATAATAATTTCACCCATATTGCCGGCTCCTTTTTTACTGATGTATACGCTGTGATTTTATCACATCAGGACTCTGCACGCAATTTGTTTACAAGCTCCTCATCGGGTATAGCAATTATTGTTTTAAAATCATTATAAATAACCATACCCGGCTTCCCTCCTGCCGGCTTTTTTACATTCTTAACAAGTGTAAAATCGATCGGGACTTTTCCGCTATTGCGTGCAGAAGAATAATATGCAGCTATCGTTGCCGCTTCATTTATCGTATCCTCGTCAGGGGTGGTGCCTTCGCAAGAAATAATAACGTGTGCTCCATGAATTTTTTGTGCATGAAGCCACATATCAGTTCTTGCAGACGATTTTAGAGTCAATTTATCATTTTGAATATTATTTCTCCCGACTAAAATCCTCATACCTGACGAGGACAAGAAAACATAAGGCGAGGAAACGACTTGCTTAGTCTTTTTCAGCTCTTGTTGTCTTTTTTGCTTAATATACCCTGTTACTATTAGCTCATTACGAATTTCGTTTAAGTCTGACTCGCTTTCCAAACGGGAAATTTGCTCAATTACACTTTCAACATACTCAAGCTCTTTTTCACCCTTTGTTATCATTTCACTAAGAAATGCTTTTGCATTTTTAAGCTTTGAATATAACTTAAAATACTTTGCCGCATTCTGTTGCGGTGTTTTCTGCGTATCGAGCTTAATTTCGCGCATTCCTCCGCCTTGGCAGTAATAATCTTCGGCTTGCAGCACTTCCTGCCCCTTTTTAATTAAATGAATATTAGCAATAATTAAATCACCGCACTGACGCATAAAGTCGCACTTTACGGTATTATCAATCTCTGCTTTTTGAACAGCAAGCTTACGGATAATCCTGTCTCGGGCAAGTGTCATTATCTTTAATGTTGCCGCACTTTTCTGATTTATGAACTTCTCTTTTGCTCTTAGGGTAAAAAAGCCATCAAGTAACGCAGAAAAGCTGCTTTGCGTAACTATAGAGTATAAATCCTCATATTGCTTAATCGGCAGGAATGAAAAATCTACTGCGTTGCCACTACTATCCGATATTAGGCAAGGTACAAACTCAGCGTTATTAATGCTGCTTATCAGGTCAACAAAAGCTTTTTGCAATGCAACACCATCATCGGTTAAATCATTAAATCGATAGTCGGTATCTGCATAAGCACGCCATACAATCTCTCTGCAAACAAGCGGCGAGAAAGCCGACAAAGTGTTATTAAGCCACTTTTCAATAGCTTCATTATTGTTGCCTTTTGTACTTTTCATTTTTGCCTTCAGCATTTCCGGAAATTCCGCCTCTGTAATTGTAAGCGGATTTTTTTTACCCTCGCGTACGGGAGGGTAACGATAAATAAGTCCGGGCAATAATGCTCTAGCAGTACTCATATCGCCTGTTCGGCGTAAGCAGTCAATAATTAAGTCATTACCGTCGGTAAGTATTATATTAGAAATATTGCCCATCATCTCAATTGTCAGCTTTCTGACTGCTTTATCACCTAATACATCTGACGCTTCAAAAGTAATACTTATAATACGCTCTGCAGGCGGCTGAGTTATGCCGACAATTTTTGCACCGGTCAGATGCTTTCTCAAAAGCATACAAAACATCGGAGGTGATTTCGGATTTTCAAGCTTATGTTCTGTAAAATGCATTCGTGTATCACCCGAGCCAACCGAAATAAGCAGCCTTTGCGACTGCACTCCTATCCCTCTAAGGGATAAAACGATTACATCACGCTCCGGCTGTTGAAGCTTATCAATTCTCACTCCGGTGATTTGTTTTTCAAGCTCTTCTTTAATTGCAGACAGACATATCGCATCGAGCGGCATTATTAATTCTCCTCAACTGCTGTTATAAATAATTCATTTAGTCTTTCGGTGTTGCCCTTTATATAGAGAAAGCCAAAAAGTGCTTCAAGTGCTGTTGCTGCATGATACTCATCGTGAGTTGAACATTTTGGGATTGAGCCGGAGTGCATATTTCTGCCGCGTTTATAAACTGCGGTCTCTTCCTCTGACAATGTCTTCAGTATCCTTTCAGCTGCGGCTGCTTGAGCCTTTGCGGACACATAAGTTATTGCTTTTTTATGAAGGTTTTTTGCAGTTGTTGTTCCTGAAGCACATAACCATGTCCTAACCATTAACTCATAAACCGCATCGCCTATATGAGCTAAGCCTTGAACTGATACTTCATTCGGATTCAACTGATTGTCCGGTCTCAGATAATCCATTGGTTGTGTCCACCTCTTTTAGTTTACTGACTGATATGTTTATTACATTTGCCATAATTACTATTGTTGCACAAGTATATAACCACACCATCAGTATAATAAATGATGCAAGAGAACCGTAGAGCAGCTCATATCTTATTGAAGCTGTAATCAATCGCGAAAATATCATACTCGCAACAACTAAAATCACAGTTGCAACCAATGCTCCCGGTAATCGCGACATTTTTGTAGTCTTTTTTGGGGCGGAGATAAAATATATACTGTAAACTACAATAAACAATAAGATAAATAATATTAGGAATCTTACCCATTTCCAAAGCCCCGTTATCTCTCGAATGTCAAAATGCTCTTCGAGGAGTTGCGTTAACCATTCACCCGATACTACTATAAATGCCGAAGCGTAGATTGCAGCTAAAAAAACTATTGACGCTATGAAGCTAATCAGCAAACCCCATATCCAATGAAAACGCATTTTCCCTTGTATCTCACCTGTAATGCCGATAAAAGAGCGGAAGGCGGCAGACGAAGAGGTCAACATTGCGGTCAGTGCAATTGCCAACATCACTTCAGTTCTGCTGGTTGAAATATAGTTCAGATAATCTGATAGTGTTGAATAAGCTGCTGCAGGAATAACTCCTTCTAAGAGCTCAAAAGCATCTGTTTCCTGGATATGAAGTGTTCCAAGCAGAACACTAGCGATAATAAAAAACGGAAAGATTGTCAGTGTGAGGTAGTATGACAGAGCAGCAGCACTTCGTCCTACAGGAAAGTTTAAGTATACAACTACAACGTCTTTTGCCACAAACAAGACTTTTTTCACTGCTTCTGTCACTCCTAATCTACTAAGCTTAAACTAAATACGGCGAAGCCCGTATATACGTTCTTCGCCGTTTTATTGCAACGGTAGAAACTATTTTGAGTTAAATATTTTGAAGATTGTGTCAAACGGGTCCTCTTCTGCCGGTGGGGGCGGCGGTGGTGGAGGAGGTGCCGGAGGCTGCGGCTCTGCACTTGCTGCCGGTGCTTCAGGTGCCACAGGTGCTCCTGATAATGCATCGTCAACTTTTTTCGAAACATACGAGTCGGTATAAATGTTCGAGCTTGCAGGTGCTGCGCTGCTGCTTGTTAAGGAAGGCGCGTTATCAAAGCGTGTTGCAATTACAACAACTCTGATTTCATCTTCCATATCCTCGTCAAAAGAAGCACCGAAAATTATATTTGCATCAGGATGCGCCGCTTCAGCAACTATGCTTGCTGCTACTTCGACATCTTCAAAATCTATATCGAGTGAACCTGTTATGCTAACCAGAACACCCCTTGCTCCCTCAATTGAGGTCTCCATAAGAGGGCTGGTAACTGCCGCACGTGCAGCTTCCTCTGCTTTGCCCTTGCCTGCTGCGTGCCCGACACCCATGTGTGCGTGCCCTGCATCCTTCATTATTGAAGTTACATCAGCAAAGTCAAGATTGATAAAGCCGGTTTTCTTTATCAGCTCGGATATACTCACAACTGCTTGGTGAAGAACTCCGTCTGCAATTTCAAAAGCATTTGCAAATGTAAGCTTTTGCTCGGAAACTGCTTTTAGTCTGTCGTTTGGAATTACAAGCAAAGAGTCTACCTTGCCAAGCAGGTTTTTAATTCCTTCCTCAGCTTGCTCCATACGACGTCTGCCTTCAAAACCGAATGGTTTTGTAACAACGCCAACAGTTAACGCTTGCGCTTCTCGTGCGATATCCGCAACTACGGGTGATGCACCCGTTCCGGTACCGCCTCCCATTCCGCAGGCTATAAAGACCATATCTGCATCTTCAAGAGCTTTGGCAACATTATTGCGGCTCTCTTCTGCGGCCTTTTTGCCAATTTCGGGGCTCGAGCCTGCTCCTTGGCCCATAGTCAGCTTTTCGCCGATTTGAACCTTAGAAGAAGCATTCGAAGCCGATAAAGCCGGTTTGTCTGTATTAATCGCAATAAACTCAACACCTTGCGTGCCTGCAGATACCATTCTGTTAACGACATTGTTTCCGGCGCCGCCAACCCCTGCTACTTTTATTACAACTACATTGTCGGGAGCGCTTTCGATTGAAACCGCCATGTAATCATCCCCCTGTACTAGTTTATCAATACGCACATCATGCGATATTCTATATGTTTTTCTATCCGAGGTCAATACTTTTCTTCCAAATAATTACAATTTGTTTTCCTCACATCCTGCACATCTATTACTATTGTGAAGGACGAAATACAGGTTCGGCGTTAATGTCTGACATATCAATGTCGCCTGAAGTATTTGGAAAGCTTAGTTCAATAAATTTCACCCGTTCGGTTAATCTTCCTAAATTATATCTGAGGTTGCTCGGCCGCATACTTGTTGAGCCGCCTAAAATCACTCTGTATCTACCCATGTAGTAGAGAAATACATTCATAATGTTTGAAACATCCAAATATGATACATCATCTGCGAGCTCCTCTTGCTGCAGGGTTATAAGTACATCTTGAATATACTGCAGCTTAGTTTCTGCTCCAAACACCGGTCTTAGTACATTGCCGACACTTGTTTCCTCAATTTCCGAGCCGCGTATTTCAACTAAGCTGTCAATATCAACTCCTGTAAGAGTAGGATTAGCGATAGGCAGCCGCGCGAGAACTCTGCAAGCCGAATCAATTACATATATCTCTCCTGCATAAGCAATTGTTGCAATCGCTATACTTTCGGTTATTTCAATATTGATTTTGTCGGGCAGTACTTTTGAAATATTTACATGACCTGCAAACGGCAGCTCATCACGTATTTTTTGAGACACAACCTGAACATTAACAAACATCAAATTATCTCCGGCAGCCAAGCCTGATGCTTTAATAACATCGTCTGCTGTATATATTGCAGTACCTTCAACAACTATTTCTTTAACTCTTAAAAATGCGCTCATTCCGATTATCGTCATAAGAGTTATGAGTAAAACGCCTACTGCAATATAAATAATAGATGTTCTGCTTAATTGTCTCTTTATACCCCCCGCCATGGCACTATCTCCTTTATATTATTTTTTCAGCGTTTCTAAAACAACATCTACTATTTTCGAAGCAGCATTGTGTATTGATAATGACTTTTGCAAAGCCGACATTTTCTTCAATTTATCTTTATCGCCAAGCATTTTTACAGTTGTTCTATATAGCTCATCACCTGTGCATTCTTTTTCAAGAAGCATTACCGCTCCGCCTGCATTGTGCAGTTGTCTTGCATTCTCCTCTTGATGATTTTCGGTTACATTCGGAGAGGGTATTAGAATCGCAGGCTTCCCAAGTGCAGTAATTTCCGCTATTGTTGAAGCTCCCGAACGCGATATTACTATATCTGCGTTTCTCATCACAGAGGGCATATCATCAATATATTCCCTTATGTCTTCCGTTGGCGGAGTTGGTGAAGCCACTCCTTTTTCCTTTAATTGCTCCAGAATATTTGATAAGCTGCCGCCTGCACCTGTTGCATGAATATGATTAAAGCTTTCTTCTGCTGTGTTTAACTTAATGAAATCAAGAATTTTTATGTTCATTCCTGCAGCTCCCACAGAGCCCCAATATGAAATTACCAGCGGTTTTTCCTTTTCCGGTTGAGATTCATCAGAGTCTTGCTCTGCACTTTCGCTAAAGAAGCCTTTTTTTAATGGTGTCCCCGTATAAACTACACGCTTAGGCTCTTTATACTTTTGCTCAAGCCCTTTGTATGAAACGAAAATCCTATCAACTATTGTGCTGAGCATTCTTACTGTCATACCCGGGCTTGCATTCGGTTCAAGAATAAAAGTAAGTATTTTCTTTTTTGCTGCTTTCTTTAAAACCGGATAGCATATATATCCACCTGTTCCTATCACAGCGTCCGGCATAAACTTCTTTAATAATCGTCCGGATTTATTATATGCTATTAACAGATTAACTGCAGTTTTTATGTTATGCAGTACGTCTTCCGGTGAAAAGCCGCGTCTGAGACCGCTCATTTTTATGTTTATCAGCTCAAAGCCTGCTTGCGGTATCAACTTCTTTTCAAGAACCTTATCAGCACCAACAAAAAGGATTTCAGCTTGGGGTAATCTGCTGCTAAGCTCCTCGGCTATTGCTATCGCAGGATTTATATGCCCTGCTGTACCACCGCAAACAAAAATGAATTTCATTAATACACACTCTCTTCAAGGTCAGCTGTGTTTTCACTCATTGCTTGTGAGACAGGTATTTCACGAGATACTGCAAGAATTATACCTATTTGAACCAATTGAATCCAAAGAGCAGTTCCGCCGTAGCTGAAAAACGGCAGCGATATACCTGTAGCCGGAAGTAAATTAGTTACTACAGCGATATTCAGAAATACCTGAATTGCCAAAAGGCTTGTGATTCCTATCGTTATGAGCGAGCTGAACTTATCATTTGCATTCATTGCAAGCCAATAACCGCGTATTATTAACAATGCAAACAGCATTAGTATCAGCATCGCTCCGATAAAGCCAAGCTCTTCACATACAATTGCAAAGATATAGTCATTATGCTCCTCGGGAAGATACAGATGCTTTTGTCTGCTTTGCCCCAGGCCCAAACCAAGAAGACCACCTGAACCAACTGCGTTTAGAGACTGACGAATTTGAAACCCGTCTCTCAGAGGGTCTGCATCAGGGTTTAACCACGCTGTTATACGTCTGCCTTCATAACCCAGTCCTCGAAGATCAAGATTCTCTCTGACAGTTTCTACAGATACATCCCTCATTTCAACATCGGGAACATTAGTTCTGAGTTGGAAGAATATAAATCCGCATATCATCGCAGCCAGAACGGAAACAGCGAACAAAAACCATCTTAGTCTCGTGCCGCCCGCAAACATCATGATAGCCATTAATGCCATTACAATAATCATCGCAGACAGATGCGGCTCCATTCTTAATAAGACAACAATAATTCCAGTAACCACAACAAACGGAAGAACACCGAACTTAAATGACTTCATGCGGTCTTTTCCGAGTTTACATATCATCTGCGCGAAAGCCAGTATTATAGCTAGCTTTGCCACTTCTGAGGGCTGGAATGTAAGTGAACTGTTTTCTCCGCCAATACCTATCCATCTTCTTGCGCCATTTACTCTTATACCTATTATTAATACAAGAACAAGCAGTACTACCGATATTAAAAGCAGTTGCATTGACCAGCGGCTGATTGTCCTCACACTGAGACGCGAAGTTATTAGCATTATTGCAACACCGCTGACAGCAAAAACTAACTGTCTTGAAAATAATCTGAGAGGGTCACTTTGTGTATATACACCGCGTGCAAAGCTTGCCGATAAGACCATTATTACACCAATCAGCAGTATCACAAGTGATAGCACTAAAAACGGCTTGTCAACTCCCGGACCTTTTTTTCCATAATCAATGAGCTCAGTCGACAAGTCTCTGTCGTCCCAATTTAAGAGAAAATCGGGGTCGGCATCCGCTTGCTTGCTTTCGTACTCTTCAAATTTATCAATTTTGTTTTTTCCTGCCATAATTAATACCAACTTACATGATTATTGTGAGTCTTTTATCTTTGAGCAACGCCATAGTAAGAAATAATCGCGAAAACTACAGAAACTGTTGTAAACACTGAAAAGACTTTATATTCGCTCCATCCGCACATTTCAAAGTGATGATGAATCGGAGCCATTTTGAAAATCCGTTTACCCTTTGAAAGCTTAAAGTATGTCACCTGAATTATTACCGATAATGTTTCAACAAAGTAGACAAATCCAAGTGTTATAAGGATAAGCGGCATATCCATCGAAAAAGCGAGAGCACAAACTATGCCGCCCAGAAATAATGAGCCTGTATCTCCCATAAACACTTTTGCAGGGAAGAAGTTAAAGAACAAAAACGCTATCAAGCCGCCGGTAACAGCTGCAGCAAGAAGTCCATTGGCTGCGTCATTCCACTTTGCTGCAAGAACCGCAAACACAACCATAACGGGAATTGTGACACCTGTTGACAAGCCGTCAATACCATCTGTAAGGTTAACTGCATTTACAGTCCCGACAATTACAAACGCAGCAAATATATAGTAGAGAAAAGGCGGCATTGAAAATGTTATGTTAAAAAACGGAACATAAACATCTGTTGTCAGATTATGGGTTAGCTGCATAATCAATACAAACGTTGCGGCTGCAAATAGCTGCAGTATGAATTTTTGCTTAGCCGTAAGTCCGAGATTTTGCTTCTTTTTTAGTTTTGCATAATCATCTAAAAATCCGATTAGCGCATATATGACTGCAAAGAGCAGCACATATATATGAGTAAATGTTCCTTCTCTGATTTCATTTATTCCGGCAAGAATGCAAGCAATTATTATTCCCGATATGAATATTATCCCACCCATTGTCGGAGTTCCTTGTTTGCTGTTATGCCAAGACGGACCGTCCTCTTGAATCGACTGTCCTACTTTCATCCGACGCAGCATCGGAATAAACACCAGACCTGCTGCTAGCGAAACTATTAGTGATATTGAGAATGATATTATCAGCTTAATAACCATATCTCGTAACCTGTATGCCTTTCTATCTTAGTCTAAATCTTCAACCGGGAGCTTTCTGCTGTCTACACGTTTTTTTTTAATGTGCTCTGCAACGACTTCCCTGTCGTCAAAATATATTTTTTCTTTCCCTAACTCCTGATAAGTTTCATGACCTTTGCCTGCCAGGATAAGCACATCGTCGTTATTTAAAATATCAAGAGCCTTGCAAATAGCTTCACGCCTGTTTTCTATTATTTCAAAGCTTGCTTCTTTATCTGTTATGCCGGCGACGATTTGCTTAATAATCTCAAGCGGTTCTTCTGTTCTGGGATTGTCCGTAGTTATTATCGTAAAATCTGACATTTCTGTTGCAATTTTCCCCATAACAGGTCTTTTTGCTTTGTCACGATTTCCTCCGCATCCGAAGAGTGTAATAACTCTGCCTTTTGCAAATCCTCGAACAGCGGTAATTATATTTATAAGTGCGTCAGGTGTGTGAGCATAATCTATCAGTACCGTAAACTCACGACCTGTTTGTACAACCTCCGCTCTTCCTTTAACACCCGTATACTTTTCCAAAATCGGGGCTGTTTCGTTTATCTTATAACCCAGCGAGTATAGTGCCGATATAGCTGCCAGAGCATTGTATACAGAGAATGTCCCCGGTATTGGAAGCTTCACGTTATAAATCTCATCACTGTGATGAAGTTCAAATTCAACATTATCAGCCTTTAAGCTTATATTCTCAGCCTTCATATCAGCTTGAGGAATATTTACACCATAAGTTAAGATTGAGCCTGCCGCGCTGTCTTTCATTGTTTGTGCATAGCTGTCATCAGCATTTATGACCGAAGCTTTTGAGCTTGCAAATAACAAAGCTTTTGCGTTTGCGTATTCATCCATTGAGCCATGAAAATCTAAATGCTCGGGCGATAAGTTCGTATATACGCCAACTTCATAGTTGATACCAAAAACTCTGCTCAGGTAAAGTGCATGCGAGGAGACTTCCATTACTACATACTTACATCCTTCGAGTACCATTTTATCCAGCAATTTTTGCATTTCATACGATTCGGGAGTTGTTCTCACTGCCGGTAGGTCTCTGTCACCGATAAAATTTCCGTTAGTCCCGATAAGACCTACCTTGCTTGGTGAGATATTTTCCAATATAAACTTAATCAGGTTCGTAACACTTGTTTTTCCGTTTGTTCCGGTAACACCGATTAACGTTAACTTTTCTGCAGGCTTCTTAAACCAAAGCTCAGAAATTTTTGCTAAAGCCTTCCGTGAGTCCTTTACTATAATATAAGGAGTTTTAACAGCAGGTACTTCTTCGCAGATTACACATACAGCACCTTCTTTAACAGCCTGCTCAATATACTTGTGCCCGTCTGTTTCATAGCCTTTGATTGCTATAAAAAGTTCACCTTTTCTAATTAAACGTGTATCGTAGCAAACTCCGCTGACTTCGATTGAGGTATCTGCAGAAGCTTCAACTATATCTGTACCCATTAACAGTTCATTTAGCTTCATCAGTTCATCCTCTGCTCTACAATCTTTGAGTTAACCAGTGTTATTTCAACAATTGAGCCAAATTGAACTTCACGTCCTGCTGTGATTGATTGAGCTGTAACCAGGGCGTTTAAGTCGGATTTTGGAGCTCCGCCCGTTCTGATAAACAGACCACGTGTTTCTAATTCCTGCCGTGCCTGTTGATACGTCATTCCCGATAAGCTCGGCACAACTACAGGAGTTTGCGGTACTTCTGAATCTGTGTACATAAACACCTTTGTTCCTGCTGCTACATTTGCATTTCTTGCCGGCAATTGAGCTGTAACTGTGTCGCCTTCGCCAATTACAACATACTCATAATCTTGCTCCTCAAGTACAGCAATTGCTTCTGCAACGCTCCAGCCTGCAACGCGAGGTACGTGGACGTTAATATCTTTAATATCACCTTCTGAATAAGTCGGCATAATCCCTAAGCTCATCGGGAGAATATCCTCTAGCATTTTTCCGACAACAGGTGCTGCAATTGAACCACCGCTTATGTAAATGCCGGTTTCGTGGCTTGGTGTGTCAAGAAGTAATAAAATTATTATTTCCGGGTCATCGGCAGGTGCAAAGCCAAGGAAAGAAACAATATAGTCCTTAGCCGAATTATCATCGTCGTCTCTGAGAGCCAGCTGCTCTGTGTTTTCAGATGTTCCTGTCTTTCCGCCTATTCTATAGCCTCTTACCTGAGCATTAATACCTGTACCTCTTGTAACAACATCCTCCAGCATTTTACGCATTGCTGCTGAGGTATCATTGCTTAAAACCTGACGGATGACTGTCGGCTCTGCCGCTTCAATTATATTGCCGTCACTGTCTGTTACTTGCTTAACCATATAAGGCTGCATCATATATCCGCCATTAACTGTTGCTGCTGCTGCTGTTATCATTTGAATGGGTGTAATTTTAAATGTTTGACCGAAGGATGCAGATGCAAGCTGTGTATGGTTTCTTCTGTCGAAAAAGACATTGTCGTCCCACCATAGGCTACGCCCTTCTGCACTGTTGTCGAGACCGGTTTTATCAAACAGACCAAATGCATCAACATATTTATAGAATGTACGCGAACCGACACGCAGACCTAATTCAACACAAGCAATATTGCAAGAGTTATGCATCGCAGAGCTGAGAGATTGTGTTCCGTGCCCCCATCTTTGCCAGCAATTTCTTTCTGCATAGTCGTCATAAAGTCTTACATTTATTGAGCCGTCACAGTAAAACTCACTGTCAAGGTTTGCAACATCTTCTTCGAGTGCCATAGCAAACGTCAGAATCTTAAATACCGAACCCGGCTCGTAAGAGTCTGCAAGAGACCTGTTTCTCCATTGTCTGAATTGTGCTGCTTTAATGGCATCATTGTATTCTTCTTCATCTTCAATGGTATTGATACGCGCCATTTCAGCATCGCTTATTTCAAGGAATTTATTCGGGTCAAAGTTTGGGTGTTGCGCCAGAGCCATTATCTCGCCTGTTTTTGGATTCATAGCAATGCACATTGCACCACCGAGTATGTCATAATCAATAATCGCCTGAGCCAGATGCTTTTCTACATAGTATTGCACTGACATATTAATCGTCAGCTTAATGTCGTTGCCGTTATTAGCCCCAAGGTACTCATTAAAACCTGCAAAGAGCAAGTCATTTCCTTTTGCATTTGTCAGCCTTATCATCCTGCCGCTGACTCCGGTGAGCTGATTATTATAACGCTGCTCGATTCCATCAAGTCCGATATTGTCTGTACCTACAAAACCTAACACCTGACTTGCTAAGTTATCATTAGGATAATAGCGCTGAGTTGTCGGTTCAAAATGAATTCCTTTTAAATTGTGCTCTCTTATGAAGCTTCGTACTTCTGCTGCTTCTTCACTGTTAATACGATGCTTGACTATTTGATATTGTGAATTTGTCCTATCTGCTTTTTCAATAATCCCATCGTAAGCGACATGGAGAATATTTGATAATCCTTGAGCAATGAGTCCAACATCTTGTTCATGCACGGATAACTCCAAAGGACTAATAAATACATTTTCAACAGGTCCGCTCATTGCGAATATTTTACCGTTTACATCATAAATTGTTCCGCGTGTTGCTGTGATTTTCGTCTCTCTGAGCTGGCTGCTCAAGGTTCTTGACTCATAGTAGTCTTTATTTGTTATTTGCAATTCGTAAAGTCTAACAGCAAGTACTGTGAACGCAGCGATTCCGCACACTGCTAACAAAAATAGTGTGCGGACTAATAATGCTCTGCTTATTTTCTGGTCACTTTTATAAGACGTCCTTGATTGAGCACGTCTTGCAACCCTTGCACTATTCATTTCACTAACATTATGAGCTTTCCTTGCTCCGGTGTTAGCGGCGGCTCTTGCTCTTTTTCTGCTCTTGTTTTTGCCTTTGTTTCTAGAGCCGACTCTTACGCCACCTGACATATCCGAATTCCTTTCTTATCAAGTTTAACTAAAATACTACTATCTCCTATCTGAAATACTCCGTTAGGGATTTGATAAAACTCGCAAATCCTTGGATACCTTTGCTTTCACCACTATTTATAACCATCGCACTGTCGCGAGGTGTTGAGCTTATAATAATTATTACTTCTGAATCCGGTCTAGACATTCCAAGCTCATCTCTGGCAAATCGCTCAACTTCCTTTATATCAACTGCACTTTCAAACGCAAGCTCAAGAACTCTGTACCTTTCTTCAAGCTCCGCTCTGTGCATATTGAGTCTGACTGCTTCTGCTGCTGTTTCGTTAAAGTTAATTTGAGCCAGAACAACAAATACCATGAGCACTGCTACAAATAGTGTTCCGAGAATAGCAAAAACCGATATGCTCGGCGAAGTTTTTTCTGCCTTTGAAATTTTTGCTGCTTTTGCTCTTGCTTTTGACCTTTCCTTCTCAAGCTTACGCAAGCGCTCCTTAACTGTGGTCGCTTCTTTCTCCGGCGTATAAATCCTCCTCGTCTCCGCCTCCACCATTGCTTGAATAGTTGGAGCTGCAGAGCCGTGAGTATAATAATTTAGTGCTCTTGCTTCGCTTTCCATCTAAGAATCCTTTCCCGCTGTGAGGTTATACAGCATTTATCCGCTCGGCAACCCTTAGCTTTGCACTTCTCGCTCTGGGATTGTGCGCTATTTCTTCTTCGCTTGCGACTATCGGCTTACGGGTAATAAGCTTTAATGCCGGTTTTTTGCCGCACACGCATACTGGCATTGTTTTGGGGCAATCACACCCCGTAGCACCTGATGCAAACGCCCTTTTAACTAATCTGTCTTCTAATGAATGGAAGCTGATAATGCTCAGTCTGCCTTCATTATTAAGAAGCGATGGTGCTGTCTCCAGCATATTATTTACTGCTCCGAGTTCATCATTTACAGCAATTCGCAGTGCTTGAAAGCACCGCTTTGACGGATGCTGAGCTTCACGTCTTGCTGCAGCAGGTATTGCCGATACTATTGCTTCATTTAATTTAAATGTGGTGTCAATCGGTTTAGCCACTCGCTTTTTAACTATTTCCCGTGCTATCAGCTTTGAATAGCGCTCTTCGCCATATTCGGAAAATATTCTTCTGAGTTTGTCTTCCTTCCAAGTATTAACCACTTGAGAAGCAGTGAGCGTTTCTGCTTTGTCCATTCGCATATCGAGAATAGCGTCTTGTTGGTATGAGAAGCCGCGTGTTGCGTTATCGAGCTGCGGTGAAGACACTCCAAAATCAAATAACATACCGTCCACCCTTTCTATGCCTTCCTTATCTAATATATCTGCTATATCTCTGAAATTACCGTGAATGAGCTTTAGTTTGATATTGCTTTTATAATCCGACAGAACCTGCTTCGCTTCATTTATAGCTTGCTCGTCGCGGTCTATAGCAATGAGTGTTCCGCCGGAGAGACGTTTTGCGATTTCGATTGTGTGCCCTGCACGCCCGAGAGTACCATCTACATATACTCCTGTCGGCTTTATATTCAGCCCTTCAATGCTCTCATGCAGCAATACCGGAATGTGTTCCATCAGAAGTCAAGCTCATCCATGACAATTGCAATGTTCTCGGGGTCGGCTTCAAGGTCGGCAATCGCTTTATATGCCTCAGGCTCCCAAAACTGCACAAAAGTTCCCAAGCCTACAACTGTAACGTCTTTGTCCAAACCTATTCTGTCACGCAGTCTTTGCGGTAATGGAAATCTCCCTTGACTGTCGAGCTCACACTTTGCTGCATTTGAAAACAGCATGCGTAATCTGCGTTGCTCGCTGATAGGTCTCGCTCTGTTTTTTTCCAGGAAGTTCTCCCAGCTATTTGAAGAAAATGCGTTAAGGCAGTTCTCATCAGAGATGGTTACGTAAAACACTTCTCCAAGCTCCTTGCGAAGTGTAGACGGGATAAACAAACGACCTTTTGCATCAATTTTATGATCAAAGCATCCGTTCATTGTTTATCCCTCCTTTTTGGCTTTTTTGTGGGAATATTCAACATTTCGCTCCACTATTCACCACCTGTATGCACCCGATTATACTCTAACATAGCCGAAAAGTCAAGCAAAAAACAAGGATTCAGGCAAATTATTTATACAAAATAACCGCTTAAACCCTTGCAATCACTATTCATACTATATATAGTGTCTGTACGCTTTGTTGGACACAATATAGCGGCTCTATCGTGTCGAGCCGCTATAAGTAGTATTCACAATTTTTAATATTAATTTACTTTTATGAATATTTACGGATAATCATCATAAATTATTTCCTCTCCGTCATTTTCGGCAAGGCTTCTCCAAACTACTTCTGAGAGGTCAGAGCAAACGCTCACCATTCCGTTTGGGTCTAAGTCAGTTGTTGCTCCCGTCATCACTACTACAACACCTTGGTTTTTATCGGACGATGAGGTTTGAATGTACTGCGAGAACAAACCAAAAGCACTTCCGGTATGCCAGTAGAAGCCTTCTCCCGGGATAAAGTCGCCAAAGGTGTATCTTATCGCCAAGCCCTGCCTGAAGGTATCTGCATCGACATTAGCATCGTGCATTTCATCAACTGCATTTTGCGACAGTATTCTGACATTACCTAAAATGCCGCCATTTCCAAGCATTACAAGAATCTTCGCATAATCAACCGCACTTATCATAAGGCTGCCTTGAGCCAGATGTAAATCATGCCCGAGCACACTCGATTCCGCTGTTGTCATTAACGCTTCGACAGAACGTGTAACTAAGTGCCTTTCGTTGTAAACAGCGGCAATATTTTCGGTATCATGCAGGTTTTTTGATAAATATGATGCATCGATTCCGAGAGGCTCGAAAATCCTCTCTCTTGCAAACGAGTCAAGGGTTTTTCCCGATACATTTTCGCAGATTGCTCCGATTATCGCATATCCGAAATTAACATACTCATATCGTGTCCCCGGCTGACTTCTCCTAAACGAGCCGCCTCTTTCTATCAGATGTCTTATCGACTCAGAGGAATCTCTGTTGCGTGAGGCGTCAAAGGCACCGGAGTCAAAGATTGAAGATGTGTGCTGCAGCAGCATTCTCGTTGTGATAACCGAAGCCGGATAATACGTGTTGACAACTTCATATCCCAGATAAACCGATATGTCTGTATCTAAATCCAGCAGACCTTCATCAACAAGAATTAATGCACATATTGCAGTTGTCAGTTTAGATAGAGATGCAACACGGAACTTCGTGTCTATATTAACAGACCTTCTTGTTTCAAGCTCCGCGTGACCATACTCGTAATTAAAAAACTCACCTGTTCTTCCATCGAAATATACCAGAGCAACAGCAACCGCATCAGCCTGTGATGATATATTGTTAAGCTCTCCAAACAATTGCGGATTATGAGACCTTATATCAATATTCCCACCATCATGCACATCTGCTGTATCCGGTTCTGCGCTAATGTCGGGTGAAGGCTCCGGCACTTCTTCGTGCTCATTGCCGGATAGTTCGTCGGCATCGGTATCTTCATCATGTATCAGCTCATGAGATGGTTTTTCCGAGGCTTCCCTTAACCCTAAATGCCTCGACACGATGAAATACCAAGGCAAAGCCGCTATAAGAATAAATATAGCGAGTATTATTATAAATGTACTTACTTTTCCGCTTTTATTTCTCATCAAAACCTAATCCTATCCATGCAATTGACGAAAGATGTGTGCAGATATCTATCATACCGTTTGGTGCACGTGCCGTCCTTGCTCCTGTTGTAACAACAACTACCCCTCTGCTTGTATCGACACCTCCGACGCCTTCATTTGTACCCTGTGTCGCCATATAAATATATTGAGCAAATATTCCGTATGCACTACCCGTGTGCCAGAAGAAGCCGTCGGTAGGGACATAAGAATCGCCTTCGATTCTGTATCGCCATGTAGCATAGTCCTCAACATCCTCGCGCTGCCACAGCGGTGTTGATACGCCACGCATAGCCAATATGCTCGAATTGCTTCCGCCTGTTGTGAAACGTGTCGATAAGCCGTGCTTGAACTCTGCTGACGAGACATCGGTGCGGTGCATTTCTGCGACCGCTTCAGGGGATAATATCCTGTTTCCGAGAAATACGCCGCCGTTTCCAAGCATTGCTACTATTTTTGCGTAATCGAGAGCACTAATTACAAGTGCGCCTTGAGCAAGGTGCTGGTCTTGTCCAAGCTCTCCTGAGTTTACGCGAGTGAGTTGATGCTCAACGGTACGTGTAACCGAATGACCGGCATCATAGAGTACAGCGAGGCTGCCGGTGTCGGTTAAGTTGCTTGGCACAAAGGCGGCGTCTATGTCGAGGGGCTTAAAGAGAACCTCAGCGGCAAACTCATCGAGCTTTAAGCCTGACGCTTTTTCTACGACTGCTCCCAGAACAGTCAGACCAAAGTTTGAGTATAAAAACGTCGAGCCCGGGCGGGCAAAATATGACGAGCTTCTGCCGAGCAGGCTCTGAGTCGAAGTGCGTGCTCTTCCCATTATAGAATCGTCAAACTCTGACGAATCATGTATTGAAGATGTGTGCTGCATCAGCATTCTTGATGTTATCGGTGTGCTCTGATAATTCGGGTTTCTGACATTGTAACCCAGATATACCGATATATCTTCATCTAAATCAAGTCTGCCTGCATCAACCAGCTTCATAGCACAAATTGTTGTAACGAGCTTTGATAAAGAAGCTATGCGGAATTTTGTATCTGTCACTACAGGACGTGCTGCCTCTCTGTCGGCAGAGCCGTATTGATAAACATAAAATGTTGCCGAAAAACCGTCATATACTACAAGACTGACGGCTGCAGCGTTATGAGCAACTGTTTCTGCGTTAAGCTCATCTAAAAGCTGTTGGCCTAATGACCCGATATCAATAACAGACATTCTCTGCGCCATATTCGGCTCTTGCACGCTGCTATAATCGTTATCATTTGATACAATGATATATCCGCTCTCCCCCTCTGTTGAGTTCGGGTCACTTGGCACTTCCCCGGCTTGTATAGTGTTCGGGTTTTTCGGCACTTTTTGCAAAAGTAACATACTTTGCTCATCAGAGCTACCGTGGCTTCCCGGTAAATTATTACCCGGCTGCTCATCTTTATCGCCAAAGCCGAAAATAAACACCAAGCAGGTTGTCACCATCACAATAATAACAGCGGCAACTAAAAGTATTTCACTCAATCCCGGTTTTCTTTTGCGTAATCTCATAATGCTTCCTTTGATATTGACAACTGCTACATAATCTTGTGAGGAATGAAATTAATATAATCTGCCGACACAAGCTCATAGTAGATCCCGTCTAACTCGCCGCAAACAGCCATGCGATGACCTTGTCCATGTAAATGTCCGTAATAACAGCTCTTAACTCCAAATTCGTTCATTACGGATATTATACCATGAGAAGCTGTGTTTTTCACTCGCGGCGGATAATGAAAAAAGCAAATTTTAACACTATCACTTTCTGCCTCTGATAACGACGAATGCAGCCGCATTACTTCTCTGTTAATAATTTTCTCATTTTGCCCGGCGCTCAAATCATCATCGGTCATCCAACCGCGTGTCCCGCATATTGATACTTCATTATACCGATAACAATTATTATGCAGGATTTCGATACTGCTGATATTGTTTGACTTAAAAAAAGTCATCAGCTTTGCAACAGTACTCCACCAATAGTCATGGTTGCCTTTAAGAATGATTTTTTTACCCGGCAGCCGCTCGATAAACAAGAAGTCCTCAAGACTCTCTTCGAGATTCATGCCCCACGATGTGTCACCGCATAAAACACATACATCATCGGAGGATAGCCCTTTAAAGCCTTCAATTATTTTATCGGTATAATTTACCCATCCGCCGCCAAAGACATCCATCGATTTATTTACACTCAGCGATAAATGTAAATCTCCTATCGCATACAGAGCCAAGCCTATCGCCTCCCAATGAAGTCAGTAACTGCTTTTTTCATATTGCTTGGAGTAACCGATTCGGTAAAACGCGGTTTCTCGCTCGTCAGCGCTGCCAGTGGTAACGGCACTTCGTTTCCGGTTGCTTTTGACAGCTCTTCAAGTAACGTAACATCATCTGATATAGCGGAGCTGCCGTCACTGCTTTTTTCATTTAGTGCACTCAACACTGCGTGGCAGAACTTAAAGGGGCTTGCTGTTGAGATTACAATTGATGGTGTCGAATCACCTGTTGCACCCATATAATCCTTCAAAACCTTGTAGGCTACAGCAGTGTGAGTATCTATTAAGTACCCTTTTTTATTGAATGTGTCGCGAATTGTTTCCATCGTATCTTCTTCAGAGCAATACCCTGAATAAAATACGCGTTTTAGTTCATTTTTTACATTATCCGATATGCTGTAGTTGCCCTTCTCCGACAATGACTTCATGTATGAAGTGACTACGCTGCCGTCTTTACCTGATAATTCAAAAAGCAATCTTTCAAGGTTGCTTGATACAAGAATATCCATTGACGGTGACACAGTGGTATAAAACGGGCGGTTTTTATCATATACTCCAGTGTCGATAAATTGTGTCAGCACATCGTTTTTGTTTGATGCACAAATCAGCTTATTAACCGGCAGACCCATTTTTTCTGCATAATATCCTGCAAGAATGTTTCCGAAGTTACCTGTCGGTACACAGAAATTGACCTTTTCGCCCGGTTTAATTTTTTCTTTATTCATTAAGTCACAATATGATGAAAAATAATAAACTATTTGCGGTACAAGTCGTCCCCAATTTATTGAGTTTGCCGACGATAGAAAATAACCGCTTTTGTCAATTTCTGTTTTTATATTCTCATCAGCGAATATACCTTTGACTCCTGTTTGTGCATCATCGAAGTTTCCCATAACTGCTACAACATTTACATTATTACCTCGCTGGGAAATCATTTGAAGCTTTTGCACCTCTGAAACACCGTTTTCAGGATAGAAAACCATGATACTAGTATTGTCAACATCACAAAATCCGCAAAGAGCAGCTTTACCTGTATCTCCCGATGTTGCTACTAAAATACAAGCTTCACGGGTTTCACCGATTTTCTTGAGTGACGCTGTTAAAAGCCGCGGCATTATTTGCAACGCCATATCCTTAAACGCACAAGTCGGTCCATGCCATAGTTCAAGAAAAAACGTGGTGTTATCCATTTCGTACAGTGGTGCTATTTCAGGGCTTCTAAAGCCTTGTGCACTTGAAGCGTTATACGCGGTATCCGAATATGATTCAAGTTCACTTGAACTGAAGTCGCTGAGGAATAAACTCATTATATGTGAAGCGCGTCTGCTGTAAGGCTTTTTTGCTATTTCTTTTAGTGTATCAGATGATATCCGGGGAAATGTTTCGGGAACAAATAAGCCTCCGTCATCGGCTAATCCGGTAACTATTGCTTTTGCACTTGGTATTTTAGTGCTGTCGCCCCTTGTACTTTGATATAACATATTGCATTCTACTCTTTCAGGCTTTATTTTATTACTATCGCTTGGCTTGGGTTGCGGTCAGCTTAGTTGAAATGCGTTTTCGATGTGAATTATTTCCGGTGATATGGTATTTTCTCCATCTTTTGCATATATTTCTATAACATCAAATCGTGGTTGAAGCTTTGTTTGTCTTTTCGCAAGCCAGTAATTGGCTGTAGCTATTATCTTTCTTTGCTTTGCAATTCCCACAAACTCTCTTGCTTGGGCGAAGCTTGAGCTCTTTCTGGTTTTAACTTCAACGAATGTAAGGAATTCATTGCTTTTGGCTATTATATCTATCTCACCAAAGCGTGAGCGAAATCCGGTTGATACAGTTTTATAGCCTTTTTTATTCAAGTATTCCAGTGCTATTTTTTCGCCCCATTCTCCTCGTTGTCTCGGATTCATTTTATTATCCATTCTTTGATAATTTAGTTATTTTAGCTTTTTTAGAAAAGACCTTCTGTGTATCTCGGACGGACCAAACTCTCGAAGCTTCTCATAGTGCAGTTTTGTTCCGTAACCTTTGTGCTTTTCAAAGCCATATTCGGGAAATGTCTTTGACATTTCAAGCATAACTCTATCCCTGCTGACTTTTGCGAGAATTGATGCTGCAGCTATTGATGCTGACAACCCGTCTCCCCCTATTACACATAAACTGTTATAATTAATACCGGTGTTAAGGTTTCCGTCAACTAATGAAATTGACGGGGTTGCTTTGAGTGCTCCGATTGCACGGTTCATTGCAATGTATGTTGCATTTAATATATTATTTTCATCTATCTCTTTGTTATCCGCCGAAGCTATAGCATAACAAATTGCTATATCTGTGATTACTTTGAAAAGCTCTTCTCGTTTCTTTTCTGTCAGCTTTTTTGAATCGTTTAATCCTTTAATATCAATGCCCGGCGGTAAAATCACAGCAGCCGCATATACAGGTCCTGCCAGCGGTCCTCTGCCGGCTTCATCGACACCGCAAATATTTTCATGTCCCTTCGCATATAACTCTTTTTCAATTTCCCACATTTTCAAGGGTTATCCTTCCGAGCTTACCACCACGAAGCTCATCAAGTAATATTATTGCCATTCGTTCTAAATCGTAGTCACCGCCCGAGATAAGAAAGCCGCGCTTTTTAGCTGCCATTGTAAGCAATTCAAATCCATCTGCAGTTTCTGCAGTATCGATTTTATAACGCTCGGATAATCTATCGGGATAATATGTGTTTAACCTCACCATGAGCTTAGCTCCGAGTGTTTCTATGTCCATAATCGCATCGCGTATAGCTCCGGTAAACGCAAGATTCTCTGCTACTGTGATATCCTCAAACTTTGGCCATAATACGCCGGGAGTGTCCAGTAGTTCAAGACCGTTATCGAGAGTTATCCATTGCTTTCCTTTTGTAACTCCCGGTTTGTCGGATGTCGGAGCTGCTTTTCGTTTTGCTACTCTGTTAATAAAAGATGACTTTCCGACATTTGGTATACCTACAACCATTAGGCGAAGTTTTTTTCCGACTTGCCCTTTTGACGCATATTGCTCCAGTTTTGTTGCAAGTAATGAACGGGCTGCTTGAGCAAAGCTTCCTACACCTTTTCCGCTTTTGCTGTCTGTTTCCAAAACCTCTGCCCCGTCGCTTCTCAGTTTTGCAGCCCATTGCTTTGTGCTTACACTGTCAGCCTGGTCGATTCTGTTGAGAATAATAAGCCGCGGCTTATCAAAAGTCATTTCATCAAGATCCGGATTTCGGCTCGACAGTGGGATTCTTGCATCAATAACTTCGCAAACCGCGTCTATTAGCTTTATATTTTCTGCAATCATTCTTCGGGCTTTTGTCATGTGCCCCGGAAACCATTGGATGTTCATTGAATATTACCAAACCTGTTCCAATCACGATTGCCATTTTCATCGGCACCCGGTATAAGAATAATTAAAACCTTACCAAGAATATAGCGGGTATCTACCAGTCCAACTGCATTATCTCTGCTGTCTGTCGAGAAATTTCTATTATCGCCCAACACAAATACGTGTCCCGGAGGCACTGTAACCGGACCGTTAAAGTCGTGCTTTGTTTTTGTTGCAGCATTAATGTATGGCTCGTTAATCAAAATATCGTCAACATAGACGTTTCCATTGTCAAAGTCTATATTAATCACTTGATTTTCGATTGCAATCACTCGCTTAACGAGCGGATGCTCGAATTGGTCGGAGGATTGAAATACAATGACATCTCCATTAGACGGGGTATAAAATAAGTTTGAAATAACAACTCTGTCATTTTGCTGAAGCGTTTGAAGCATTGAGGCTCCGTCCACTCCGATTGACCTGCCGACAAATATAAACAGAAGCACACCGCATATAATGGCTGTAACAATGCATTGGAGCCAATCGTAGAGCTCCATGCGCGCTCTTACTTTGCTGTTTTCTTCATCTGCTTCTTCGGTAAAATTTTCTATATAATTATCTTCCATTAACAGTACCTCTTGATTATCTGAAGCGATTATACCAAATTTTTACAGCTTCATCAAGTTTTGGTTAACAAAAAGGGGCATAACGCCCCTTTTGATGTAAATATACCTGCTATATTAAACTCTTTCTTTAACTTTTGCTTTCTTGCCGATTTTGTCTCTGAGGTAATAAAGCTTTGCTCTTATGACCTTACCGCGCCTGACTGTATCAACAGAAACTATTGTTGGTGAATGCACAGGAAATACCTTTTCACATCCGACATTGTATGAGATACGTCTGACTGTTATTGTTTCATTAACTCCACCATGCTTCTTGGCTATTATCGTTCCTTCAAAAGCTTGATTTCTCTCACGGTTACCTTCTTTAACGCGAACCGTTACTCTGACTGTATCTCCCACGTTCATCTGCGGCAGCTCCGGCTTCATATACTGCTCGCTGAGCGTTTTTACTAAATCCATCGTTGTATCCTCCTAAATTGTGCAAAACAAACACGCCTGAGCATATTAACACACCTACAATGCAATTGCAAGCTTTTTTAATATAAAAATAGTATTAAAGTTTACAAATTGTTATCGCAAATAATAATCGGGCATGATATACTAACTAGCGATTAGCCAGAAGGAGCGAAAAAAGTTGAGAGCTATAAGCCGTATAATCGACAGATTTTGTGTCAGGCACCGTAATTTCGGAGTTCCGAGATTAATGCTTTATATCGTATTAATATCTGCCGTTTTGTTCATTATTGGCGGCATTGGTACGGGTTTATACGCATTTTTGGCATTTCTTCCTTCTCGTATAATGATGTGGGAGCTGTGGCGTCTGGTTACCTGGGTTTTCTTTCCGCCGTCCGGCAACATTTTCTTCCTTGCTATAGCACTCTATTTTTATTATATGATAGGAAGCACCCTGGAGCGTGAATGGGGCGTCGCAAAATTCACTGTTTACTATATCATTGGATTAGTTTTGAATGTTGTTTACGGTTTTATTATTTATTTTGCCTATGGCACAGCCTTAGATATTTTCTTTTTCAGCCCACTTACTCCATTGTATTTAAACTTCTCAATGCTGTTCGCATTTGCTACTTTGTTTCCCGATTTTGTTATCAGGCTGTTTTTAGTAATCCCGATAAAAATAAAGTGGCTTGCACTCTTTAATGCAGTTTTCTTCTTATATGAAATCATTCAGCAGCTTGTTGCAGGTAATTATCTAATTGCTTTCTTACCGATTGTAGCATCTTTAAACTATGTTATTGTATGCGGTGATGATTTACTTTCTTACATTCGCCCTTTAAAGGTACGCACATCTCCGCAGGTAGTTAACTTTAAGAAAGCAGCAAAGCAAGTAAAGCGCGAAATGGCAGACAAGCCTTACAGACATAAGTGTGCAGTTTGCGGAAAAACAGACACTGAATATCCGGATTTAGAGTTTCGTTATTGCTCCCGTTGCAACGGGTATCATTGCTTTTGCAACGAGCATATAAATAATCATATACATTTTGAGTAAATGGTGACAAATGAAAAACAGCAAAATGAAGATCATTTCAATATTCCTTACATTCCTGACAATAGCATTGGTAGTACTGTCAGTATTTGTAATGCAAAGAACCGGTGAGTTCATACCCATCGAAAGTACGAATATCGCACTGTATGCAGCTGCGTCCTTGGGTACAGGGCAAACAGTTGTGCCTGCAATTGACCCGATTTCCGAGCCAACCCCTGTGTCGGATCCTGTTTCAGTACCTTTGACGGAGCCGGAGCTTGAGCCTGAGCAGGAATCTGAGACAGAGCAACAGTCTGAACAGGAGCCGGAGTCTGAGACAGAGCCTGAGACCGAACCGGAGCACGACCCGATAGTAACGGTTACGATATCGGCTGCAGGTGACGTTACACTCGGCGGCTGCCCGAGCGGTGCAAGCTATGCGACATTTATGAGAGTGTTTGCAGAAAACGGTAACGACCATTCGTTTTTGTTAAGAAATGTAAGGCATATCTTTTTCGAAAGTGATATTTCTGTAGTTAACTTAGAAGGAACACTCACAGACGAAACACGGCACCGGGGCAGCAGCTTCAACTTCCGTGCACCGCCTGAGTTTGCAATGTCCTTATCTGCAGGCGGAGTCGATATAGTATCACTCGCAAACAATCATAGTAATGACTTTTTTGAACAAGGATACAAGGATACCATTGAAAATCTGGAGGCAGAAGGTATTGCTTCATTTGGTAATAAACGGAACACCATAATTGAGGTTAATGGTGTAAAAGTCGGGTTCTTCGGTTTTCTGACATGGACAGACAACAGAGACCACAGAAATAATGTGACTGCAGCAATCAACGATTTGAGAAACAGAGGAGCAGATTTGGTAATTGCGTTTTACCACTGGGGTCAAGAGAAGCACTTTAGACCAAATTCATCGCAAATAAACCTCGGACGCTTTACGATTGACAGCGGAGCAGATTTAGTATTGGGCGCTCACCCTCATGTTGTCCAAGGAATAGAAGAATATAAGGGAAGAAACATCGTATACTCACTTGGTAACTTCAGCTTCGGCGGTAACAGAACCCCTTATGATATGGATGCATTTATTTTCCAACAAACATTTACATTTGACAATGGCGTTCTTCAAGCAGATAACGAGACAAATATTATCCCTGTTCGTACTACGTCAGCCGGAACATACAACAATTACCAGCCAACCCCTGCCTACGGCACCGATTATGAACGTATAATGGGTGTTATACAAAGATTGACAAATGAATTGAATTAAATATTGTATAAAACGAAGGAGCACTTCATATTTTGAAGTGCTCCCTTAATTTTTTGATCAGTTAAAGCGTTTGTTTTTGTTTTTGCGTGCGGCTTCGGACTTTTTGCGGCGCTTTACACTGGGACTTTGATAGTACTCTTTTTTTCTTAAATCCGAGAGGACGCCGGACTTGGCACAGTTACGCTTGAATCTCTTTAATGCACTATCCAGAGACTCATTGTCCTTGATATGTACTTCCGACATTAATTCTTACCCCCCTCCGAGACGTTAAAAACGCACTATTGCAACCATATTCATGGTTTTGCATTGACATTGTACAGTCATGTTGGACTATTGTCAACATTTTTTTAGCCATGAGCTTTTAATATTCACATTGACAGACCCAATAGCACAGTTTACAATCATTTTAAAGACATATTCATAAGCAATAGAGCACGAGTATTGATAAGGACGGTTCATTCATGACGAATGCTTACAATTTAAGTCCATATATTGCCTTGTTGTTTTTCCTCTCATGCGGCGGATACGTCTACATTTCTGCCAGAACTCTCGCAAGCGATTTGAAGTCACGACTCCACAGAGAGCACTTCTTGTCGGTTGTTTGTATTGTTTTATCTTGTCTGTTTTACGGCTTAATGACGATTGCTCAAAATGAGGAAACTCTGCGTTTTTATTGGGCAGTTGCATATATGTCATATTTCATGTTTTTGCCTATTTGGGTACGCTTTACATCAAATATGTATACGTTAAAGTATAAAGTTACCAGATTCGTGGTGCGATACGGTTTGATTTTCTTTTCTTTTGCATTAGTCATGTATGGAGTTCTGACAAGTACCGTTACGTTTGTTCCTACAAGATTTGGTACTCAGTTTTCATTTGAAGGCAGCTTGTTTTTTAAGTTCTTCGCAGGTTATGCATTTTTCCTTTGTTTATGCGTTTTTGCTTCGCATATTAAATGGTGGCGTGAATCAAAAATGGAACGCCAAAGAGTTCAGCAACGTATGTTTCTTATTCTCACATTTATGTTTGCACCGCTCGGGTATATTACAGACTTTATAATACCGGCTTTTACAGAAAGCACATTCACTCCGCTTGTTTCCATTCTTCTTTTACCGCCTGCTCTGCAATTGTATATTTCTATGCAGATAAACAGAACATTAAGTATAACAATACCTAATGTTTCGGGGTACATTTTTCAATCAGTGACTATACCCACTCTTGTACTGGACTTCAAAAATAATGTAAGCATTGAAAATGAAGCTGCTGTTGAGTTTTTCGAGAGTTCTTTGATTGGAACAAATGCAGCCGAAATTATTTACGTAGGAGATAAAATACCAAATCAGTCTTTTTTCATAAGTGACATTGTCAGCCAAACCGTAAGAATCGAGACTCCGTCCGGAAGCAAGCTTTGTGACTTACTTTTATCCGTTGAAAATGATAAATACGGTGATGCTTTATGCAAGGTAATCTTGCTGAGAGATATAACCGACAGCAATCGTAAGGATAATTTATTACTTGCAGTTAATAAGGCGGCAGCTCTATTGCTTTCAACGGAAGAGGATGAGAACATTGATGGTCCGTTAATGGAAAGCATGGAGCTTGTCGGACAATCGATGGAGGCTGACCGCGTTCATCTTTGGCGCGCCGGTACTAAAGATGGCGAGCTGCATTTTTCCCATGCTTATTTATGGTTAAGCAAGCGTGAAAAAGATAAAGCACCTATGCCCGATGGTGATATGCGTTCGTTTTCAAAAATGCATGAATGGGAAGAGAAGTTTAAGCGAAATGAATATGTCGGCGGTCCTATGTCTTCCCTTTCGTTTGCGGAGCAAGATTATTTCAGAGAAATCGGGCTGGAGACAGTTGTTCTGATTCCGCTTTATTTAGACGAAGACTTTTGGGGTCTTGTAGGCATCGGTGATTGTAAACGAGAGCGGATTTTTACCGCTGATGAAATTGCTATCATGCGTTCTGTGAGCCTTATGATGGTTAGCGCAATAAACAGGCAAGCTTTGGTAGATAAGCGGACTTACGAGCTGTCTGTGACACGTGACGAAGCACGTGCCGCCAGCCGTGCAAAAAGTGATTTTCTTGCTAATATGAGCCATGAGCTGAGAACTCCAATGAATGTTATTGTCGGTATGACAGGGCTTCTCATGGAGGGTGACACACCTGCCGATACAGCAAAAGATTATTTGCAAAAAATCAGCACAGCAGGTACTGCTCTGCTTGGTATAATTAACGACGTCTTAGACATTTCTAAGATTGAATCTGGTAAGTTTGCACTTGTTCCGATGCAATATAAGCTTGCAAGCCTTCTGCATGATGTAATAGTGCTAAGTATAAACCGTATCGGAGACAAGCCGGTTGAGTTCAAATTGGACATCGATGAAGAATTATTGTCAAATTTATATGGTGATGATGTACGCCTTAAACAAATCGTTGTCAATCTTCTGTCAAACGCCTTTAAATATACAAGAAAAGGTACAGTTACATTAAGTGCACGGACTGTACGCGATGGCGATAATGAAGTTAAGCTTTCATTTTCAATTACAGATACCGGAATTGGTATGCGGCCCGAGGATTTGGAAAAGCTCTTTTCCGATTATAATCAAGTTGATACCCGTGCTAACCGCATGATTGAAGGCACCGGTCTCGGTCTGTCAATTGCAAAAGGCCTTTCGGAGCTAATGAACGGTTCTATTACAGTTGAGAGTGAATACGGGGTCGGCTCTGTGTTCCATCTGGAGGTTGTTCAAGGATTTATCAATGATGAAGCATTAGACGATTTAACCAGAGAGAATCTAAAGGTGTTCCGTTATGAGGAAAATAAGCAGGTTTCAGAGAAGCAAGCAGCACGACCTGTTCTTGATTGGGTAAATGTACTTGTTGTTGATGACTCCCCCACTAATCTGGACGTTGCTAAGGGGCTTTTAGGCAAGTACAAAATGAAGGTTGATTGTGTAATGAACGGTCATGACGCCATTGACAGAATCAGGCGTGGCGAGCCTGTTTATAACGCAATCTTTATGGATCACATGATGCCGGGAATGGATGGCATTGAAGCGGCAAATTGGATTCGCGGCATTGGAACTGATTATGCAAAGAGCATTCCAATAATCGCACTCACGGCAAACGCTGTTGCAGGAAATGAGCGGCTGTTCCTTGATGAAGGATTCCAGGCGTTTATTTCAAAGCCGATAAGCGTTCCAAAACTGGATACAGTAATACGGCAGTGGATTATGAAGGATACTGAGGAAATTCCCGTTGCCGTTGCCGTGGAAGAATCGTTGCCTGTTCTCGCAGATACAGAGCTTGACATACCGGGAATCAATCCGGTTTTAGCGCTTTCTCTTTATGAAGGTGACATGGACATTTTGCTTACTGTTTTGCAATCTTATGCCGACAATATACCGGGTGAGCTTGATAGAATGAGTTGTGTCAGTGAAGAAGCGCTCGCCGATTATGCAATTGATGTACATACTCTGAAAGGTGCAAGTGCCAGTATCGGTGCTAAAAATCTGTCGCAAAGAGCTAAGAAAATGGAGCGAATGGCAAAAGGCGGCGATTTTGCCGGTGTCCATGAAATGAATGATGAGCTTATAGCAGACGCATATAAACTCATCAATGATATTAAAATTTGGCTGAAACAACAGTAGCTTATTCTTCTGTTGTTTCCATTTTGGTTTCGGGTGCAGTGACCGATGTTACTGCTGTTATTGCTGCCGGTGGTGCCACTGCTGTTTGTGCGCCATCCTCTGCAGGCTCTGAACCGAGAAAGCCGGGAATTGTCATTCCCGCCATTTTGAACATTTCGTTCAGGGGCGGAATAGAGCGCATCATTCCTGCAAGAAAGTTTGATGTCGTTGGAGAACCACCGTCTCCGCTCATGGAATCCCAAACTGTAATTTTATCGATTTGGAGATTTTTGATAGCTTCAACTTGAATTTTCACAAGCTCTTCTATCTTATCGGCTATCATTAGCTGCACTGCAGCAGTTGGGTCTCCGCCTGCTGCTTCGACGACTTTACCAAAGCCTGCTGCTTGCTTTTCAAGCACTTCTTTAATACCGCGGGCTTGTGCCTCCATGCGTGCATAAATAGCGTCGGCATCACCTTTTGCGCGGCGTCTTGTTTGCTCTGCATCCGCTTCTGCTTCAAGCTCAAGGCGTTCTTTAGCGATTCGCGCGCTGACAATGACGTCTGCTTGCCCTGTCGCTTCATCTCTGTCTGCCCTTGCTTGCTCGGCAGCCTTTTGAGCTGCATAAGCTTCTTCCAGAGCACGAGCTTCGGCTGTTCTCTCAGCAGCAGTTGCTCTCCTAAGAGCCTCCGCTTCCATCTCGCGTCTTGTCGCATCTGATTTTGCAATCGTGGCTTTTGATTCATTTTCGCCCTCTACGGCAGCCGCATCAGATGCCGCAACAGAAATACGCTCGTCACGTATTGCTTTTGTTGCACCGATTGAACCGTCGCGGTTTTTCTCGGCAACACTTTGCTTTGCATCATTGATTGCTTTTGCAGCTGCTTCTTTACCAAGAGCTTCAATATATCCTGATTCGTCATTTATATCTGTTACGTTAACATTTATAAGACGCAGTCCGATTTTTTTAAGTTCTGTTTCAACATTTCTTGAAACTGCTTCAAGGAATTTATCGCGGTCTGTGTTTATCTCTTCAATTGCCATCGTTGCAATTACGAGTCTTAGCTGACCGAACATTATATCTCTTGCTAGCTCTTGGATTTCTGACGACTTCAAACCAAGGAGTCTTTCCGCTGCATTTTGCATAACTCCTGCTTCTGTCGAAATACCTACCGTAAAACGCGAAGGTACGTCTACGCGGATGTTTTGTTGAGACAATGCTTTTGTTAAGTCAACATTTATTGTCATGGGTGTTAGGTCTAAGTATTGAAACGACTGAAAGACGGGCCAGATAAACGCAGCACCACCATGAATACATCTTGCTGAGCGAGGACTACCGTCAGGATTTGATCCTACCTTACCATAAATCACTAAAACCTTGTCGGACGGGCATTTGCGGTAGCGTGACAGAATTATTAAAAGCATTGAAAAAGCAAATAACGCTGCACATACTAATAGTATAATCGTACTTTCTCCCATAACCAATCTCCTTCATTATTATTAATAAATTATATATTCTTTACTTTCCTTACTTGCTGTCGGGTTATATAATTATAGCATAATTTAATCAATCGGGGCAACAATAAGACATCCGTCCCCTATTGCTTCAATTACTTTAACCTTAGCTTCAGGCATGATATCGGTTTTATTATCGGTTATTGCATCTACCTCAATAAACCTTTCCTGCAGGAGTAACGTAACCTTGCCCTTATCGGCTCGCTCTGCAGGTATTCTTATATAAACATCAGCAGTTTTTGATACTGCATTATTTAAGTTTATATTACCGCTTGTTTGCATTTTTAGTGCAAGCTTAATCACAATCGCAGCGAGCAGCAATGCGCAAACGCCAACAAACAGAGCAAGTTGAATTGCCCAAAAAGGAGGAATTCCTGCTGCTATTCCTGCAAGCCCTGCCCAGCCGCCAAGTGCAAAAAACGCAACAATCCCTCTGATTGTGAATATCTTGAAAACACCGGGATTGCTGTATTTATTACCGTCCGGCGGTGATGCTTCGGCATTGTGCTCTATAATCGAATCATCAACATCACCATCGGTGTCTGTCCCAAAACCAAGACCAATTACGGAAAGCACTAATTGCAACACCATCACTACAGACATTGGTATTGCAAAGCAAGCCAGTACTTGCTCAATTAGACTTAGGTTTTCCCACCAGTTGCTAAACCATTCCACTCAACTGAAACCTCCTGATAATAAAACTCATTTATTTCGTTGATTTCCTTACATACCATGGTTTACTTGCCGGCTTTTTGTCTTCCTCATCAAGGGGAACTTTATTTCGTGCTTCCTCATCGTGGTCGATGATTATTCTCTCTACACTGCTGATATCCCACTCTCTGAGTGCCTGACTGACCTTCTTGCGACCTTCGATAACGGTTTCTTCAGCTTCTTCCTGCGGCTCCGGGGCTTGCTCTGTCTGAGATATCAGTTCAAGCTTTGGAAGCTTCGCCGGTGTTGCTGCAACAGGTTGCGGATTTTCAAGCTCGTTTAGTATTTGACCCATCATTGCTTCAACTTTTCGTTTTACATCTGCACAAACACAGGCGAAAATCATTAATGTGAGGGCTTTTCTTATTTTAATCCGTGCATCGGGATTGGGGTTGCTATAATCTCGAATTACGTTATTAATAATTGATTCTACTCCGCTTTTTGAGTAATCATCAGATTGACCGCTAAGCTTTAATGCCTCACATAAGTAATCATAAAGTACACTTTCTTTTATGATTGCCTGGTTTGATAACCCCGGCTTTCCATTGACATAGTTCATTAAAAGAACTATGCGAGCAGGGATTATACACTCTTTTAAAGAGTTTATAATAAGAATACGTGCAATTTGTACCTCTCCGTACATTTTGCCGATAGGATTATCAACATATCCTCTTTTTACCCAATTTTGAATTGTTGTTCCTTCCAGCCCTGTAACTGCACACACTTGCGAAAGGCTTAGACCTCCGGTGGCTTCAAGCAACATCTTAACTCTGGCAAATCCTTTATCATCGGGACTTCCTTGTTTAATGCTTCCTTTCGAATCCATCTAAATATGCCCCCCTGTAAGATTTTATTTCGAACTCTGAGATGAGTTCTGAGGTTCTTGTTTTAAGGTATTGGGTATTATATCATAGGGTCGTGCGAACTGCAAGTGTATTTTTACTTGAAAATACAAGTTTTTTACGTAGTGACTTTGTTGTTAGTTTGATATCCTTTTTGTCTTTAATCTTACTTGAAAAAAAATCTTTCTCAAATAAATAAAAAAAGAGAAAGCAATTGGTAGATTGCTCCCTCTTAATATTGCATTGTGTTAAGTCAGTATTACTTAATTTCGACTTCTGCTCCTGCAGCTGTGAGTTTTTCTTTAAGCTCGTTGGCTTCGTCCTTATTGACGCCTTCTTTGATTTTTGCAGGAACTGCTTCAACAAGAGCTTTTGCTTCTGCAAGACCTAATCCGGTAATTGTACGGACTTCCTTGATTACCTTAACTTTTTCTGCACCAAAGCTGGTCATAGTTACTGTGAATTCTGTTTGCTCTTCAGATGATGCTGCCGGTCCTGCTGCTCCTGCTGCCGGTGCTGCCATTGCTGCTGCAGAAACGCCGAACACTTCTTCAAGTTCTTTAACCATTTCAGACAGTTCGATTACTGTCAGTTTTTTTATCTCTTCAATGAGTTTGCTAATTTTATCGCTAGCCATTATTTGTTATACCTCCATATTATTAGTTAATAATTATTTATTCTGCGGTTTCTTCTGTTGATTCTGCTTCTTCAGCTTTTGCATCAGCTACAGGAGCTTCAGCAGGAGCTTCTTCTGCTTTTGCAGTTTCTTCTTCCGTTGCCGGTGCTTCCTCTGCTTTTGCTTCTTCTGCTTTTACTTCTGCTTTTACTTCAACGTCTGCAGGTGCTCCGTCTTTTTCAGCTGCTGCTTTTAGTACTATAGCAAGACTTGTAATAGGAGCAAGCAGTGTTCCGAGGAACTGAGCTTGAAGAACAGGCAGTGCCGGTATGCTTGCAATTGCTTTAACTTCATCTGCCGAAAGGACTTTACCATCCATAAATCCGGCTTTGATTTCAAAGTAGTTCGGCAGTTTGTCGGCATATTCCTTGATTATTCTTGCAGGAGCTATCGGGTCTTCCTTGCTGATAGCAAGAGATGTTGTTCCTACCAGAATTGATTCAAGAGCATCAAAGCCGACATTTTTAATTGCAAGCTTCATTAGTCTGTTTCTGATAACCGAGTATTCAACATTTGCTTCACGAAGCTTTACACGCATTTCTGTATCTTCGGTAACTTTAATACCTTTATAATCAACAAAAACGCCTGCTTCACTTTTTAAGCTCTCGGTCATGTCTTTGACTATTTGCTTCTTTTCTGCGAGAATTTTTTCACTTGGCATTTCTTTTTCACCTCCGTTAATTTATTTACGTTCTAAAATAAAGAAAACTCCTGCCAAAAGACAGAAGTAACAGCCAAATAAGGCTCTCCTCGGTTGGATTTACAATGTATCGAAGCCTCAATACAACACCAACTGTCTTTGGAACGCATTGTAGTAATTGATTACGCTGGTGATATTATCAAACAAGTTAACGCTTGTCAACAGTTTTCTTATACTATAATATAATGTATACAGGTATACATTATATTACATTATATTTTATATAGTGAGGAGTTTTTTATGCTTTCTTGGGACGAGCTTGAAGCGCAGTGTAATGCTTGTACAAAATGTGAGCTTCATAAGACAAGGACAAACGTAGTTTTTGGTGTCGGAAACCGTGACTGCGATGTTCTTATTATCGGAGAGGGTCCGGGTGAGAATGAGGATCTGCAGGGAGAGCCTTTTGTAGGACGCGCAGGTAAGCTCCTTGATGATATGCTGGAACTAATCGATTTATCACGTAAAAAAAATGTTTATATTGCCAATATTGTCAAGTGCCGTCCACCGGGTAACCGTGACCCTGATAAGACCGAGCGTGAAGTATGCATTGATTGGCTGCGTGAGCAAATTTCGCTTATCAAACCGAAAGTAATTATTTGTCTCGGCAGGATTGCAGCAACGCAAATGATAAACAGCGAGTTTAAGATAACTCAAGAGCATGGTAAATGGTATGACATTGACGGTGCAAAATACATCGCATTATATCATCCTGCGTATTTGTTGCGAGACCCTCATAAAAAACCTGACACATTTATCGACCTTAAAGAAATTCAAAGAATGCTAAAAGAAATATGCGTATAAACAGATTATAGGATATTTTGAAGAATATTTATTCAAGAATCAGCTTTTTTATGCTTTTTTGTGCATTATTTAATAATTTTGAAATATATTTATGTAGATTACTTAATATATGATTGCTATTATAACTATGCAGGGTCGCTAATGTATCTTTTTTCATTTTATTATCCTCATAATCTGTTTTTAGACAAACGAGAGCCAAAAGCTCTCGTTTGTCTTTTCTGCAATTTATATGATACAATAGCTATATAAATATATCATTATATAGCATTTGGAAAAGGATAGTTAGAAATCTATGAGTTTTAGC
>Ga0123356_10000098_pt1 | contig 92267 bp, 65 predicted proteins | sample TergutEmb28metaG_2_FD_92546 | JGI IMG/M metagenome (GOLD analysis project Ga0123356, IMG submission 92546) | Embiratermes neotenicus P3 segment gut microbial communities from Petit-Saut dam, French Guiana - Emb289 P3 | ecosystem: Host-associated > Arthropoda: Insects > Digestive system > Gut ...
ATGGTACTTGCAATAATATACGCTGTGTCCTTGTTTCCGTAGTTCCATCTCTATATTATACTACAAAGATTCAGGTCTTTATTCCCCCACGGGCTCACGCCCGTGGTACCTCTGCGGTTTAATTGAGTTTCGGCTCCGCCGAAACATATTATGGTTTTTGCTGCGCAAAAACACATTATTTTCACTTTTCACTTTTAACTTTCAACTCTGTCTTTACGGATTTTCCTGCTAAATAACCGGTTGAAAACGCCGCCTGTAAATTAAAACCGCCGGTAGGAGCGTCAATATCTATTATTTCGCCGCAAAAGTAAAGTCCTTTAACAAGTTTTGACTGCATGGTTTTCTGCTCTATTTCGTCCGTACAAACCCCGCCTCTTGTCACAATTGCTTCTTTTATGTCTTTTACGCCTTTAATTTTAAACCTGAAATCAAAAAGCGAAGCAGCAATCTTTTCCCTTTCAATCCTGCTTATTTGGGAACATTTCTTTGTAATATTAATGCCGCAATAATTTATAAAAGGTTTTACGGCCTGAACCGGCAGAAGCTCTTTGAGCATATCTTTAACCGGATACTGTCCGAATTTATCTATTTCCCGCAACAAACGGAGATTTAACTGCTGCGCTGAAAGCGCGGGCTTAAAATTTATTGACAAAAACAAATCGGTTTTTTTTATTTCTTCGCCGACAAGAGAACTTAAAGTAAGAACAGCCGGACCGTCCGCGCCGAATATCGTAAATTCGGCTTCGCCGAACTCTTTTGCCGATATTTTTTGCGGACTTAACACGGAAACTTCAACATTTTTAAGTTTAAGCCCGTTCAATTCTTTTAAATAAGGGTTTTCCAAAACTATAGGAACAAGAGCCGCGGAAAGCTCTTTTACCGTATGTCCGAAACTTTCGGAAATTTTATATCCGTCGCCCGTAGAACCTGTTGACGGATATGAAAGCCCTCCGCACGCGATTATAACGTTTTTTGAAACAAACGACCCGCCGTCCGAATGAACTTCAAACAATCCGTCTTTACGTTTCAAAACGGATTTTACCGAAACGCCCGTAATTATTTTTGAAATCTTTTTTAAGCGTTTTGACAAAGCGTCGACAATATCCTGCGCTTTGTCGCTTTGAGGAAAATAACGGCCGCCTCTTTCAAGTTTGCAGGGAACTCCGAGGTTTTCAAAGAAAGATATTAATTCATCGTTAAAAAACGTTTTGAAGCTAGCGTATAGAAACTTTCCGTTTCGAAAGGATTTTACAAATTCGTTAATATCCGCGCTGTTTGTGAGATTGCATCTTCCTTTTCCGGTAATCGAAAGCTTAATTCCCGGTCTGGATTTTTTCTCCAGCACAACCGTTTTAAGCCCTCTGTCTCCGGCTGTTATAGCGGCAATCATTCCGGAAGGTCCCGCGCCGATAACCAAAACTTCGAATATTTCAGACATAATCTTCGGATATTTTATTCAAAAGTTTGTCAACGCCCGCTTTTAAAGCTTCCAGGTCATTGTAATCGTTTATAAAAGTTATATCGGACATTTCCGCGGTTTTTACAAGCTGTTGTCCTGATCCTGAAGTTTGCGATTCTTTTTTCTCAAGCTCGATAAATTTCTCAAGAGTTTCCGGATCTCCCGGCCTTTGTCTTTTTTTCATTCTTTCAAAACGCACGCTTTGAGGCGCGTCGACGTTTATTAAAATAAAATCTTTTCTTTTTTTAAGTTCCGTAACTTCGTCGGAATGTCTTATGGAAGTAATGCAATAATTTTGTCCTTCTTTCATTAAACTTAAAACTTTTTTCGCAAGAACGCCGTTGCCGTTTTGCGCGCGCAGGTTAGTTCCGAAAATTATAAGATTTTCTCTCGTAGGCTCTACGCCTTCGCTTTTCATAACGTCTCTTATAACGTCGGAAAGCGAATAATGCCCGTATCCGTAAGCCTCAACTATATATTCGGCGACCGTATCTTTGCCGGAACAATAAGAACCCGTCAACCCTATAATCATTTTTAGTCTCCGCTCAAATTATTCACGAACTCTTTTAATTTTCTTTGCGCGTCTGCAAAAGAATCTTTGCTTATGACATTATATTTTTTCATATTTGACGCGTCATCGTAAACATAAATATTAAAATTCAGATTTCCCTCGTTTTTTGCCACGGTGCAAACTATAAGTTTATCCGCTTTAGTCTTTTTTAATATTGAGGAAATTTCAAAATTCGACGGCATCGCATTTTCATTATAAACGTCTTCAACGAATCTTTTGTCTATAGAAAATAAATTATCCGAATCGGCTAAAGCTTTTCTGAGCATTGACGAGTACGCATCGCGCTCGCTTTTAGGAATCGATTTTGATATGAAATTCAACACGGCTACATTGTAGTTTTTCTTCGCGTTAACTTCTTGCTTTTTCGGCTCGGTTTTACGCGTTTCAACGGGTCTTGCATAATTTGACGGTTTGTCTTTTTTAGTTTCATGTTTTTTTTGTTTCTTTTCCTTAACCGTCGCGTCGTCGTAATTATTTCCAAACTTCAATCCTATGGAAACCCTGTGTACACTTCCCAAATCGCCGTACGGAGAAAACGCGTAATCAAAAACATAATCCAGATATTTTACGCCGAAACCGGCGTTAAAACCGGAAAAACCGGGAACGTCTTTCGACTTTCCGTCGTAACCCGCTCTTAAAAATATGTCCGTCTCTTCCGCCGCTTGTATCTTATATTCTCCGCCTAAAGCCAGAAAAATATTATTGTCCGACGGAAAAATTATATCCCAAGAAACCAAAAAGTCTTCATAAATAATTCTTGACGCGCCGATTTTAAACATCAAAGGCAGAGATTCGCTCTCTTCGTTATATTTAAGAGTCGTTCCCATATTTTGCAAAACAGCGCCGAAAGAAGTTAAATTGTCTTTTAAAGTATACACCGCGCCGGCGTCAAAAGCAAAAGCCGAGGCGGAATTTTCTATTTTGGAATAAACATACTTTAAATTCACGCCGTAGCCTAGGTTTGACGAATCGTCGAATTTATGCCCTCTGGCATAAGACAAATAAACCGCCAAATCGTAAGGAGAAAAATCAGATGTTTCAAAACCGTCAGTATCTCTTCCCATGATATTCCCGTAAGAAAGATACTGAACCGCGGCTCCGAAAACGCCGTAACCCGTAGGCATGGAAAAAGCAGTCCATCCGTAAGAAATGTCCTCAAAATAAGAGGAGTACATTAGAGTTAAATCTTTTTTCGTATTGTAAGCAAGCTTCGCAGGGTTCCAATATATGCCGTCGGACGAATAGTCCTGCGCCGACGTAAAAGCGCCGCCCATTGCCGCGGCGCGCGCTCCGGCGCCTAACTTAAGAAAAGCAGCTCCGGAAGTACCGAGTCCCGAATCGGAAAATGCCGCAAAACATAATGACGGCATAAATAAAAGCAAAAGCACGGCAGCATTTTTATTCATTATTTAATAACCTCGCGTTTATTTTCACTATGCATTTCCTGACCGGAAATTCGCAGCATAAAGGCGAATGAGCGTCATGCGGAAAAAACAAAGCAAAGCCGTTTTCAGGCAGTTTTATCTGAAAATCCGACCGATCGTCATAGAATATTATATCTTTTGTCTCGTCATAATCCGCGTAAAGTTTTTTACAATCGCTTAAACTTTTCCAGCCGATTATGTCGTATCCTTCGACAATATACTGCAAATCTATATAATTTCTGTGAGCTTCAAGCTTTTGTCCGCTTAAAGGCTTGGGAAGAGAAGTTTCGACAACCGCGTACATTAAAGGATTGATATCAAATCTGCCCTGCATTGAAACAAAGTTAAATTTATTTTTTTCGACAAAATCAAAAGCGTCCTTAAGGAAAGGAAAATATTTTACATACAATGTAGAATTACTCAATTTATCGGCAATCATTTCTTTACTAATTATACAAAAATAAACAAAAAAAAACGACCTCGAAAGGTCGTTAATATTATTGCGGGGGCAGGATTTGAACCTGCGGCCTTCAGGTTATGAGCCTGACGAGCTACCGGGCTGCTCCACCCCGCGATTTATTAAGATTAAAGGATTATACAAACAATTTATTTTTTTGTCAAACTGCAGCATAGAATAGTGAAAGCCCGCGATATAAAACCGCGGGCTTTCATAATTTTTACAAAAAACTGAAAACGGATAAGTTAAAAGCTGATTCGCGCCCCGATTGAAAATTGGTGCTGGTAAAGGCGGTCAGCGACTATGCGCCAGTCGTAGGTTGTAGAAGAATATCCCCAATCCGTATCTGCTTTACCTAAATCAACAAAACGATAACCGATATCCAGAATAATATTGTTATTTATTCGATATCCAAGCCCTAGACCTATATTCCACGCAAAGTCTGTCACGGTTACTAAATCAATTTTTTCATTTCCAACAGCGCCTCCATCCCAAAGGGCCTCTGCTTCTGTCTTAATAAATCCGGCGCCCAATCCTGCGCCTGCATAGGGGGTAACCTTTGTGCCGGTATTGATGTCGTAATAAGCGTTCAAGAATAAAGTCTGTATTCTTTTCGACCACTTATAGTCATTAAAATAAGGTATTACTGCTTCGACTTTATAAGATGCTTCGGCTTTAGCTTCCGAATAGGAATACTCCAATTCGGCGCGGACAGGAGCCTTGACCTTCTCCGATAAATCATATCCGACAGCAAGAGAACCGCCAAAAGCGCTGCTCCGATTATTTCCTAAATCATCTTTACCACCCGAAGTCTCCACATATTTGGCATCCTTCATAAAAGTTGCGCCATAGATAATTTTTGGCGTAACATAAATATCCGACTTCCCGTCAAAAGCAAAAGCCTGCGCAGCGCCGAAACCCGACATTAACGCAACCGTCAAAAAACAAACAACAATTTTTTTCATCTTACTCCTCCTTTTTTATTCTTTTTGTTGTGTCATAAAAAGAAAAAAGCTTTACGGCGCTTTGCCGAAAGTCTTTTAAAAAAAAATTATATATTATGTAGTTATTAGTCTGGTCTATAAAAATATTGCTATTCATTTTTCACTCGTTAAAATTTTTATTTCCATTTCAAAATCGGATTCCTTGCCGCTTCAACTTCGTTTAATCTTGCAACCGGCGTGTTTAACGGAGAGTCTTTAACTCTTTGAGGTTCATCGGCGGATTCTTCTAAAATTATCTTGTTTAATGTTTCTATAAATTTATCCAGAGTTTCTTTAGATTCGGTTTCCGTCGGTTCTATCATTATGGCTTCTTCCACAATAAGAGGAAAATAGACGGTCGGCGCATAATAACCGTAATCCAAAAGCCTTTTAGCGGCGTCTAAAGTCCTTACGCCGTTTCCGAGCGCGGCTTTAGGCGACAAAACAAATTCGTGCATGCATCTTGAACCTGCCGGAACAGTTATTTTATCTTTAAATTTCGCAAGCATATAATTTGCGTTTAATACTGCCTGAGCAGAAGCGTTTTTCAAACCTTTACCACCTAAAGCTTTAACGTACGCGTATGCCCTGAGAATTACCGGAAAATTTCCGAAAAAAGATTTTACGCAGCCTATGCTTTTAGTTTTTTTATAATCCAAAACGTATTTATCGTTTTTCTTTTCAACTCTGGGAACCGGCAAAAATTGTTCCAGAAACGATTTAACTCCCACGGGACCCGAGCCCGGACCGCCGCCGCCGTGCGGAGTAGAAAAAGTTTTATGAAGATTTATGTGCATAACGTCAAAACCTAAATCTCCCGGGCGGGCAAAACCCATAAGCGCGTTTAAATTCGCGCCGTCATAATATAAAAGTGTGCCGTTTTCATGGGCAACTTTTGCGATTTCGGCAATTTCCTTTTCAAATACTCCCAAAGTATTAGGCACGGTAAGCATAATAGCGGCAGTTTCAGGAGTTAATATTTCTTTAACTTTTTGAGCTGAAAGGCTCCCGTCCGGTTCGGATTTTAACGGAACAATTTCAAAACCCGCAAAAGCCGCCGAAGCCGGGTTTGTACCGTGAGCGGAATCCGGAACTATTATTTTTGTTCTTTTTTGTTTTAACGATTTAAAATGCGCGGCTATTATTAAAAGCCCGGCAAATTCCCCGTGCGCGCCCGCGGCAGGCTGTAAAGAAAAATAATCCATTCCGGAAATTTCGCACAAATCTCTTTCAAGACAGTGCATTATTTCCAAAACTCCCTGCATAGTCTCAGCCGGCTGATACGGATGAATTGAATTAAAAGCTTCGTGTTTTGCAATTCGTTCGTTTATTAAGGGGTTATATTTCATAGTGCAGGAACCAAGCGGATAGAAAGTTGTGCTCAACGCATAATTCATTCTGGAAAGATTTGTAAAATGCCTTAACAAATCGTTTTCGGCAACGCTTGGCAAACCCAAATCCGATTTTCTTTTTAAATGTTTGGGAATAAAACAATCGTTTTCAATATCGCATTTCACCTCGTAAGAGGGATTAGATTGCGACGATAATTCGTTTAATAGTTTTTCCATATATTTTTACCTTTCTCTGTCCGTCATACTGAGTGTAACGAAGTATCCATTTGTTGCTTTCTACTTTCTGGATTCTTCAAGGCTTTGCCTTTCAGAATGGCAGTACAGGAAACATCTTAAATCTTTACCAATATTTCCACAAGTTTATCTATTTCGTTTTTTGTTCTCTGCTCGGTTACGCAAAACAGCAGGCAATTTTTAAATTGCTTTCCGCAGTTTGATAAATCCACAGGCCCTAAAATTCCGTTTTTAATTAAAGTTTTATTTATCTTCTTTACGTCTTTAATTGTTTCTATTACAAATTCATTAAAAAAAACGGAGTTTTCAAATTTTGCTTTAAATCCGTCGATATTTTTTATTTTACCGAAAGCATATACGGCTTTTGAAACATTGGTTTCGGCAAGATTTTTAAAACCGTCATTTCCCCAGCCCGACATATAAACGCAAGCCGCCAAAGCGTTTAAAGACGCGTTTGTGCATATATTTGACGTGGCTTTTTCTCTTCTTATATGCTGTTCTCTGGACTGCAGCGTTAAAACAAAACCTCTTTTATTGTTTTTATCAATAGTCTGACCGACTATGCGTCCCGGCATTTTCCATTCCAGACCTTTACGTACGGACATAAAACCGAAAGTCGCTCCGCCCGCGCTTAAAGGAATGCCTAAAGGCTGCCCCTCGCCGACGGCTATGTCCGCACCGTATTCCCCTGGAGACTGAAAAACAGCCAAAGATATGGGATTGACCACAGCCGCAAACAAAGCGTTTTTTTCTTTGGCAACGGCCGATAAGTCTTGCATATTCTCGACTATTCCGAAATAATTCGGCGACTGGATTATTACCGCGGCTGTATCGTCGTCTAAAGAAGCGTCAACAGTCGCTCTCTCTATAGTTCCGTTTGAAGATAAATTAAGTAAAACTATTTTTGCGTTAAAATTTTGAAGATAGGTTTTAAGCGTTTTTATATATTCGGGATTTAACGCCGAAGAAACAAGAACTTTCTTTTTACCGCTTACGCGCAAAGCAAGAAGCGCGGCTTCGGCAACGGCACTAGCTCCGTCGTAAAGAGAAGCGTTTGAAACGTCCATACCGGTCAAAGCGCAAATCATGCTTTGATATTCGAATATAGCCTGAAGAGTGCCTTGGCTTGCTTCAGCCTGATAAGGAGTGTACGCAGTCCAAAATTCGCTGCGGGAAGTAATTTCTCCGACTAAAGACGGTATGTAGTGGTCGTAGATTCCCGCGCCTCTGAAAGAGACGAGAGTTTTATTTTTAGCGGCAAGAGTTTTAAAATGTTCAAGCAATTCCTGCTCGGTCTGCCCGCCTGAAACGTTTAACGGTTTTACTCTCAAATCCGCGGGAATCGCGTCAAAAAGATCTTCCTCGCTTTTTATTCCCAAAGCGTCAAACATTTTTTGTTTATCTTGTTTATTTTGAGGAGTGTAATCCATGGTATTTAAATTATTTTTTTGTATTCTTCCGCGCTTAATAAATCCGCAAGTTCGTTATTGTCGCTAAACTCCACTGCAAATAAAAAACCTTTGCCGTAAGGGTCTTGGTTTATAAGCTCGGGGCTTCCCAAAACTTCTTCATTAACCTCGACTATTTTACCGCTTACCGGAGAATATATGTCAAAAGCGGATTTAACGGATTCAACTACCGCGGCAGGCTGCGCTTTTTTAACGTTTTTAGAGTTTTCCGGAAGTTCGACGTGAACTACGTCGGTAATTTCGTGCTGTGCAAAATCCGTTATGCCTACTTTTGCTTTATTTCCTTCAATTTTTATCCACTCGTGGGTTTTGGTAAACTTTAAATCAACAGGAATATTCATATTGCCCTCTTTTTTAGTTTTAAATTAAAAAGACTTTTGTATTTTAGCATAAAATAAACGCTGATTCCAAACGACAGACAGATGCTTGGAAGTTTGGATGCATGGACGCATAGCAAAGACAAACGCCATTAATACGCATCCGCGCATCTATGCATCCATGCATCATTTTTTCAAAAATGTTATAATTTGAAAAATTTTTGCAACGGAGAAAACATGAACATATTGCAATTAAGAATAGCCTATGCGGACACAGATCAAATGGGAATGGTTTATTACGGAAATTATCTGACTTTTTTTGAAAGAGGCAGAACCGAATTTTTAAGAGAAGTCGGGTTTGAATATAAGACTATTGAGGAAAGAGGTTTCTTTTTTCCGGTAATTCACGCGGAATGCGATTATTATTATCCGGCTAAATATGACGACTTAATAACCATAGAAACAAAACTTACGGAACTTACGGCCGCAAGCATAACCTGCTCTTACAAGGTAAAACTCGTGGATAAATTGCTGGCTGTCGGAAAAACAAAACACCCTTTTGTAAACAAAACGCTAAAACCAGTTCGTTTTCCGAAAGATATAAGGGAAATGTTTGAAAAACACCTTGAAAACGACAAAGTGGAAAGTGAAAAGTGAAAAGTTCAAATAATGAGTATTTCATTAAAGAAGCTTTAAAAGAAGCTCAAAAAGCTCAAGAGCTTGGAGAGGTGCCTGTGGGAGCGGTTATCGTAAAAGACAATAAAATAATCGCCAGAGGGTTTAACAGATGTATAACCGATAAAGACCCTACAGCCCATGCGGAAATCATCGCCTTAAGAAAAGCAGCAAAAAAAACAGGCAATTACCGTTTGAACGGCTGCGTCGTATATGTTACAATAGAACCGTGCGCGATGTGCGCGGGCGCTTTAGTAAACGCGAGAATAGAAAAAATATTTTTCGGCGCATACGACAAAAAAGCCGGCGCGTGTAAAAGCGTATTTAAAATCGTAAACAATAAAAAACTCAATCACAGAATAGAGTTTAAAAGCGATATACTAAAAAGCGAATGCGCCGGTATAATAAAAAAGTTCTTTGAAAAGAAGAGAATAGAGAACAGAGAATAGAGAAATTTGTGGGGGTGAACAGGGTTCGACGGGAGTGGACAGAGGCACAGACAGCAGGCCGGAGTTGGTCGATGGCTCCGTAAAAATCGACCAAAAATAAACAACGATAAAATCGTTCCAGTGCAGCACTTCAAACCCTTTATGGGTTTTGGAGTAATGCCAATAGCCGCTTAACGCGGCTTCGTTTTACCTGGGATACTCGCTATCGGGATAAAACGTCAATGAGCGGGTTAGTTTTAAACGGCTTGTGCCGTCAGTTTAAGATGAAACCAAAACGGCGCTGGTTTATAACGTAATCCCGTCCGGTGACGGCGTTATAAACGAGAAAAAATTTCCGGACTAAGCCTGTAGCGGTCTTGCCAAAACATTTTCGGACGCGGGTTCAATTCCCGCCACCTCCACCCAACGGGATTTTCAGTTAAAGCAGACTTAAAACTGCTTATAAAATGAGGCGTTTCTTTGATTTCAATAACTTTTTCTTTAAAAGTAAAGCCTTTTGGGCTTATTAAACTCTGAACGCCTCTTTTTATTTCCAAATTTCCTACTTCCCAAATAATAGCAGCATTATTTATAAAAAATTTTACGAAGTCCCAACAATCTTCCGTAATCTTGTTTATTTTAGCTTCGTCCATTAAACAACCTTTCTTTTGCTGGATTTGAGTTTCCAACATTTCCATTTCTTTTTCGCCTAATTTTTTTATCGTAATATCTTCTTTGTCTCTCATTAAGCGGAGCGTGTCTAATTGCTGTTTTTCTAATGCGACAATCTCTGTTTCCAATCTTTTATTTTGCTCTGCAACATTAGCCGTCTTCTGCTCATAAATATCAAGTGCCATTTGCCTAAGCATTTCAAGGTGATCTTCTTTAACTTTTAATGTTTCTAAATAATTTGAATAGGCTTCTTCTACTTGCTGTTTTGGATAGCGACTGCACTTACTTTGACAATGATAATAAGCATATTTTTTCTTAGCCATACTTCCGGTCATTTTATGTTCTTTGTCACCGCAGTAAACATAATCTATCAATGGGAATACAGGGTTTTCATAGTTTCTATTTTTGTTATTACTGCTTCTTTTATCTAATCTATTTTGAACAGACCAAAACAATTCTTCTGAAATAATAGGCTCGTGAATGCCTTTTATTAACTTTCCTTCAGTGTTATACGTTAAACCACAATACAAAGCGTTTTTTATGCGTTTCTCAAACGTTTGAGGTGGTATTTTAATACCTGTTTCCTTTTTCATAATTTCTATAACTTGAACCTGATTATACCCGTCATTTAATAATTCAAAAATCCTCTTTACTTTAGGAGCATCATTGTTAGGATAAATTTGTTTTTTATTTGTAAGCTTATTTATGCCTATAGAATACCCGAATGTCTTATGGTAATAGCGTCCGCTGTTTTTAGCGGCTCTTACGCCGTCATTAATTCGCTCGCCTATTCTGTCGCTTTCAAACTCGGCAAAGCCTGCTTCTATGGTTTTCATTAATTTACCAGTGCTTGTATCTGTTTTTACGCCGTCAGTAAATATAATTTCAATGTTCTTCTTTTTAAAGGCGTTAGAAAGATAAGCATAATCACCAGCATTTCTTGTAAATCTGTCTAACTTATAACAGATAATAGCTGAAACATTGTTATTTTTATCATAGCAGTATTCAGTCAATAACTTTAATTGCGTTCTATCTGTAGTCCTACCGCTTGCCCCCTCTTCTCTGAATACAGCAACGACATTAAAACCATTCCTCTTAGCAAATTCTAAACACATATTTTCTTGATGAACTAAACTTTCACCACCTTTTGCCTGTTCTGGCGTTGAAACTCTTGTATATACAACAACATTTCTATGTTCTCCATTCATAAAAACTCCAATACAATTTTATTTTTCTCTTTTATCTTCAGGTAATTTGTCATATTTGCCTGCCAAAAATATTTCTAAAAAAGCATAGTTTTTATCGTCGCTGTCTTTAATTTCAATATCTCTATTTCTTTGCCGCATTGCTATATACATATCAACGATACTACTTATAGCCTTATGACTTTCTTGTATAAGTTTTGCTTTTTCTTCATCACTGCCATTTTTAAGATACTTGCTATATTTGGGTATCCGCTTATTATTTTCTTCATTTTCTCTAAGTTCCTTTTGAACCTCATCAACAACATTTATTTTCTTATGCGTGCAAAACTCAATATCATTGCCTTTTTCAGCAGGCAATTTTTTTGAATTTAAAATAGAAAAATCCTTTTTCTGCTTAACCATTTGAAAGCATTAAACAAAAACAGGATTAAAACTTAGATGTCAGAAAGTTAGCTAACTTTTTGTCCCTTTTTTGGCTCTGACACTAAAGATATAGTTTGCCCTTTGGTATGCCTTAAATACATTTTCTTTTGTATATACGAGAGAATCAGCACTACCATTATAATATTTATCACTCATAGCTTCTGCAATATATTCAAATTTTTTACCTTCTTGCCGAAGCCTCACAATTTCTAAATGTTTTTTAGATATTTTAAAATTGTCTCTTTTAATCATTTCTGTTTTGCTTTTGACAAGATTACTTCGTTTCTTTAAAAAATCTATAACAGCTCCTGCCGTAATGTTAGAGGATATTTGGATATTTACAGTATTATAATTTTCTTCATCGGGAATGTTTTTATCTTTAATTACTATTTTATCTGTTTCGGTATCAGTAGTTATTTTTATGTCGGGTTGTATCAAAGGAAGAAATATAGCATTGTAATAAGAGATAAAGGGTATTTGTTTAAATAGCTCCTTATGGACTACATATTTTTCATTTATTGTTGCTCGCGATATTCTTATTCCAAAAGCAGAACTATTAATTTGTTTAACTAAATCCGGCGGGGAAATAAGCGTCGAACGCTTTAAATCGTATTCATTGAGGATAGGTTGTTCAAATAATCCCTTATTTTTTCTAAACCATAGTATAAATTTTTCAAAGTCAGCATTATACTCAAGAGCTTTTGCCATATTTAGTGCGGTTTGGTATTCGTCTTTTAATTCTTTGTATGCGATTTTATTAGGTATAAGACGATAAATATTCTCAATGGTTTTTGTAGCTGAGGTGGGTTGATATTTGTAATTTAGCGTGTGAGATATGAAGTCTAATTTCATAAAACCCCCATTCAGAAGTTAAATTTTATACAAATATTTTACAAAATTTAAAAAGCCGAATAGTATGGGGTGACCTTTTTAACTTTGTGCTGTTCTTATACACATTGAATTTTCAATGCTTTTAGACGGATTTTGCGAAAATATTATTTTCACTCGGTGTTTTGGCTTTTTTTAACATATACTTTACAGCAAAATTTTAGGAGTATAAATCTTTTCAAAGTCTAATAAAATTTGTTTTAAAGGCTTATCAAGGTAGGTTAATGCTTTTTCTCTTATATCGTTTGTAATGCCGTAATAAGCTTCCGCTATACTGCCCGTAATAGCCCCTATTGTATCGCTGTCCCCACCAATAGATATTGCTTTTCTTATAGCGTCTTCAAAACTTGTTGATTCCAAAAATGCCGTTATTGCTTGCGGAACTGTTCCCTGACAAGTTTCGTCAAATTTATAATCTTCCCTTATTTCGTCAAGTGTAAAATCTAAATCGTAATAATTATCGTCAATGTATTTTCTAATTTCAAATACTGTTTTGCCTTGCCTAGCCATAAAAATAGAAATCGCTGTTGCCTCTGCCCCTTTTAATCCTTCCTCGTGGTTATGAGATATTTCTGTTACTTTTTTAGACAAAAGTTTTACTTCTTCAAGCGTTTTAGCTGCCCAACCGCACGCACTTACTCGCATTGCCGCACCGTTTCCATAGCTGTTATAAGGTTTTGGGTTATCATAATGAAAAATCCAACGATAAAAATAATCGCCATAACCGCAATTTGGATAGTTGCGTCCTATGCTTTGCATATATTTTATCGTTGTATCGCTTAAATGCGAGTAATCGCCTTTACTTTCAATAATAGCTTTCGCTATTGCAATCGACATAACACTATCATCGGTAAAAAAGCAATCTGCTGAAAACAAATCAAATGCTTTTACTTTTTCGTCATCAAATTCAAAACGAGAGCCAACAATATCCCCAACAATTGCACCTAACATATTAACCACTCCCTTTTATCTGCTGTTTAAGCCGTGAAAACGCTGTTTTTAGCCCGAAAATACTTAATTTTGACCATTTGTCCTGACTAAGTTGTAAAACTCCGATTTTTCGCAATATAATTTTATATCCTCTGCCTTATTTAGACCTAGACTTTTAATAGGGATGCCAAAGTATAATGCAAATACCAAGTCGTCAATATACGACTTTATTTTATCTTGGTAATCAGTATCAACAATTTTTAAATTTTTAAGTTCCGATAAAGATATACGCCTTTCGCTTAATAGTAAGCCATATTTATCCTCTATTGCTTTGCTTACTGCCGATAATAATTCTTTTGGTATTTGTAAGGCATACTCACTATCGTTTAAAACTAATTTTTCATTTTTTATCTCTACCGAATCAAACTGTTGTTTTGTTATTTTTGAAAAGTCTAATATATCCTTTAATAATAAATTTTCTTTGGATAATAATGAAGTAATTTGATTTATTACCTCGACTTTAATGTGTTGATTCTCTTTTGAGATTTTAGGAATGCGAATATATTGCTTTATAGATGTAATACTTGCAATTAGCAAGGCTTCGCTATCTATTTTAAGGAAATTGTTTAATAATAAAATATTTATAGGGCTATTTAGCAACGATAATAAATATAATATTTCTTCTTTATTATCTGAGGATATTATTAACCAATTTGAACCAACCATAAGGTTTTTATAATCAGAAAAGTAAAACTTTAACTTTGTATAACTCCATACAATTTTATACTGCTTTTGAAAAACTGGTAAGCCTTGTGAGCCTTGTGGAATTACAAAGTTTTTTCTGTTTATAAAATATTCCTCATACCCTACATTATATTGCTTAGACGATTTTGCAATTTTAAAGTTATCTGCGTTATTACTATCTTCTCTATTGTTTCTATCAAACACAAAACCTTTGTCCAAACAAATTTCGTCATAGTTTGCTAATACAGTTCTTCTGTAGTCTTCTATAGAATATGAGTTGTTCTTATATACCTCATAAAAGTTAATAAACTCTTCGTTTTGTTTTATAAAATTCCAATTTTCAACCTTTTGTAAAAGCTCTTCTTGCTCTACATAATTGACACTCTTTTTCCTGGAATGTAAAAACTTTTCAAAGTCAACATCGTCATAGTTATCATAATTTACTACTTTAACTTTATGATTATTTTTAGGCTCTTTCCTTGTCAAAATAAAAATTAGAGAACTTGTTGAAACAGGCTTTTTCTGCTTTAGCCCTCTACCTACAAACATCTTGCCTGCGAAAGTGATTATGGTATCAATGGTGGTGTGTTTTGCAAAAAAATATCTCAAAACATCTAAATCATTCGCGGTTAAAATTGTTTGTGGAATTATGTAGCATATTTTACCGCCCTCTTTTAACAAACCTAGACCTAGAGCACAAAAGAAAGAATAAAGATTTGGTTTTGGAGAATAAGGCTTTATTCTATTAGGAACAGTATTAAGATTTATCCCATACATATTATTCATAGACATCTTTTTTTCTTTTATTAATTGCGTAAATAATATTTTTTGTTTGCAACTTTCGTTATATCCTATGTATGGTGGATTGCCAATTACAAAGTCAAAACGCCGCCTATATGCATCAACTAAACTTTCTTTCATTTCTTTTAAATCATCTTCGTCTCTTATATAGCTTGCATATCCGATTTTTGTTATATTCCTAAATAGTGGCAAGTCATTTTCTTTTGAGTTTAATTTTGTGTCTGAAAATTCGGCTATACTGTCATTTGTTTTGAATAGTTTAATTTTCTTATCAATAGGATTGTTGTATTGTTCATTTACAATTATCGGTAGAAGCCTCATTAGTATGCTCATTTCTGCCAAATATAACGGAAATTCTGCTATATCCAATCCAAAAATATTATTATTCACTAAATCTTCTATTAGTTTTGCCTTGCTTTCGCTTTCATCATATATGGAATCTATTAACCTATCAACCGCACTATACAAAAAAGTTCCACTTCCGCAAGACGGATCTATCAAAGATATATTTTTATCGTCTGCCTTGTTTTTATATCTCTTTAAAATCTCATTTTTTGTAAACCCTATCTCGTCCAACATAAAATTCACTACCGCTGGGTCTGTAAAAAATTGTCCCTTATTTGTATCTTCGTATAGTTCCTTTAAATAGTTTTCATAAATATACCCAAAGATATCGTTTTTAATTTTTGAAAAATTATATTTTTTTATAAAAACGACTATATCCAGCCAAGGGGAAACATCAGCTACTGTTTTTTTAGGGCTTTTAAGGATATTCTCTAATTTGCTTGAAATGAATTCCTGTTCTTCTAAAAAAGGGCGGTATATCTTGTCAGATATAAATTTTGAAATGCTCGAAACTTGGTTTAATATTTCGCCGTATATGCCACTTTTTAAACCCTTATGTATTTCTTCAAGCCGTTCTTTAAACTCACTGTCAAAATTGCTATAACAATTATCAACCAGAGTTTTGTATAGAATGAATTGTATAAAATAGGCATATGTTATTTCGGTAGCTTTTTTAGAAGCTTCTTTTTTATCAAAAGCGTTAAAATAACCTTCAATATTTAACTTATTTTTAAAATTTGAGATTAGCTTTGTGATATCTTCAAAAAATAGTTGTCTGTCTTCCTCTATGTTAATGCTATCGTAGGGAGAGTTAAATAATGACTGTTGTCCCTGACCTTCGAAATATGACAAGTAGTAGTTTTCAGGTTTTGTGTATTCTGACCAAAAGGTTTGAAAGACATCGTTATTTTCAATTATGTCGTTAAGATAAAATTCTTTGAAAGCTGTGTTGTTGTAAAATCTCCATTTTTCGCCGTCGGTTAAAATGCCATATTTTTTATCTCTTTCAAGCTGATACCTGTATAGTTGCTTTTCTCCTGCTTTAATATTGCCGTATTTTTCAACTTCAACAGGTATTTCTATGTCATTGTTGTGTGCCCATAAAACAAAATCAGCTTGTCCGCCTTTTCCGATTTTTCTTGCTTCCCGTATAAATTCGTTTTTTCTTTTATCTCTTTTTGTTGATTCTTTGCCTTCATCAAGCCCAAAAATATCTTTACATTCAAAAACTTTTTGGACAAAGTTTTGCAATCCGCCAACTTCTTTACGCGCAAAACTGCTTTTTTCCTGTGTCCAAAGAGCGCTTAGTTCTTCCATTGTATAAGGCATTCTAACTCCTAAAGGTGCCTTAAAAAAGAAGGCGACCTCTTTATTTATGCGGTTATCAGTCCCACAAATAAAAAAGGTCGCCAAGGTTTCGTATGCCGTCCGAAGACGGCATACTACTCCCTATAAACATAAGCGACTTTTTTTGGGCTGATAACCGTATCTGTATTGCTACAAATAGGAGAAAGGCATTGTAAAACAACCCTTTCCACCAAAAAAGTCAATATTAAGTTTTAAGCCTTTTACAGCTTACACATACGACAAATATTCCTCAAATTTAACTTGCTTGTATTATATAAAACCAACCCCATAATTACAAATTTTTAATCCTGTAAGATTTATTTATAAAAGCTTAAATGATATACTTTATAAAATCTATGTTATATACAGGAGTTTTCTTTGCAGCCATTAGAAGAATTAGCAATTAGCGAATTATCGGATATCTTATATGATTTTCTACCCGGACAAGCCCATCCTTATGCTAACCAAAGCATATCTTTCAAGGGTATTGCTGATAAGATAGGGTTGTCAAAGTTTTGGCAAGGTGGGAGCAAAAGACCATCAATAAACATCTTGCTATCCCAGACTTTTGATTGCGAAAGAGGAAAATTTTGTCAGCTTATACTTGAAATAGTCAAAACCTCTATAAAATATAAACCGAAAGAATTATACAGGGAAAAAATCTCTAAAGTTAATGACTCACTATTAAAACTCAAGTTTAAAATTCCGGAATTACACGATAGAACTTTTTTAACGTCATTGCCTACTGAGAAAAAAGACGCTAACATAAAACATCCAATAGAAGTAGATAGAAAAAAAATATACTCTGATTTAATGGCGTTATCGAATTTAGAAGATACTCCGCAGAAAAGAGGTTTTGAATTTGAGAAGTTTTTAAATAATATGTTTTTAGTATTTGGGCTTAAGCCTCGTGAATCTTTTAGAGTTGTCGGAGAGCAAATAGACGGAAGTATAGAATTGGATAATGAAATTTATTTAATAGAAGCAAAATGGCATAATAGTCAGACATCAGTCAGTGAATTAGACGCTTTCTCTGCAAAAATCAAACGTAAAGCAGATTGGACAAGGGGGCTTTTTATCAGTTTTAATGGATTTACACAAGAAGCTGTAACTGCCTTTGAAAAAGGAAATGTTAATTTAATTACTATGACGGGTCAGGATATCTATTTCATTTTAGAAGGTAGTAATAACAAATATATAGATTTATTGGAGTGTTTAAGGCATAAATGCCGATATACTGCAGAAACGGGTAATATAATTTGCTCTGCTTTAAATATAATAGAACTGAATTCTAAGTAATTGTTATAAGGATTGTATATGAGTGAAAATGAAGAAAATGCGTCAATTGAGAATATCAAAGCAGAATTACAACAATATACGCCTAATACAAAAAAGAGAATTATTGAAAAGGTAATATTAGCGTTATTAGGAAGTATTCCTTGGATTGGTAATTTTTTGAGCAATGCTGCAACTTTTAAGACAGAAGAAAGTAGTATAAAAACATCAAGTTTGCAAACAATGTGGCTTGAAGAACACGAAAAAAAATTTAAAAAACTTCTTGAAACATTGTCTGAAATTGATAGGCGATTTGCACTTATGGGAGATCAGATAGAAGAAAGAATCAATAGCGAAGAATACCTTTCACTTGTTAGAAAATCATTTAGAGTGTGGGAAGATTCGGAAACTGATGAAAAGAAAAGATATGTTGCAAATTTGCTCACAAACTCTGCTGGAACAAAATTATGCTCTGATGATGTTATAAGATTATTCATTGATTGGCTAAACATATATCACGAATTACACTTTGCTGTTATAAGGGCTATTCATAAAACACCTGGTATGACAAGGTATTCTATTTGGTGTGAATTAAAAGATAGTAATTTGCCAAGAGAAGATTCTTCAGATGCGGATTTATTTAAATATATAATTAGAGAATTAAGCACAGGTGGAGTGATAAGGCAAGCGAGAGATACTACCGATGATGGAAGATTTATAAAGCATAAACCTGTAAAAAGTTCTTTTAAGACTGGAACAATGAAATCGGCATTTGATGATTCAGAACAATATATGTTAACAGGATTAGGTCAGCAGTTTGTTCATTATACTATGAATGAAGCAGTGAGCAAGATTGAGGGTAGAAGTAATACTGATTTATAATTGACTTTAAATTTATACCCTGTTGTAGTTATATTACCCTGGCTTACCCCTTATTGCTCTTTTCTGCATAGACTTTAAGAGATAATGCAAATTGATCGATAAAGCCGTCGTAAACTGGCGGAGAAGCAAGTGGACGCGCTGCGCTAAATTGCGAAAGCTTCATAAATTGTTCTGGTGTAAAACTACTCTGTAAGCTAATGACGCTTCCCACCCATTCGTTGGCATATCTAAATCGTGTAAAAACACTTGAAATGGCTTCTAAATTATCATAGAACATCTTTCTTGTGTAATCACAAGCAATAATGTTTTCGCCTGCATTTTCACGCCATATATCAAAAATTTCTTCTTTAATTTCTGTCGAAAACCTTTCGAAAATTTTATAAAGATTATGCCCTTTTACCACACCAACACATTTATTTTCTGCTATGGCTTTTAGGTATAACTCACAAGCAAAAGACATATTTACCATTTTGGGTATATATAATGGCTCATTTTCTCTTGTTATCTGCTTGTTTTCCAGTTTGTCGATTATACGATCCCAACTGCACCGTTTTGCCGCTTCAAAGAAATCATTGGCATTTTCCAATAATCCCGCAAGTCTTACCATTGCTTACCCCTTTTAGTCCCTTTAAAAGATACAAATACATTATATCATAGAAGAGTATTTGGGGTTATCCACCCAAACTTCCATTGTTCCGGTATTTTATGTATAATTGTTGAATAAAAGGGTGAGTTGAAAGACGATAAATGCCGTTTAGCTCATTGTAAAGATTTCGATAAAATTCTACTTGCCTCTCCACCTCACGGGATTTTCAGTTAAAGCAGACTTAAAACTTTTTTTATTTCTAAATTCTCTACTTCTCAAATGCTATCAGCGCAATTCATAAAAAATTTTACGAAATCCCAATACTTTGAAATAGTCCGGTTTTAAAATTTAAATAACAACCTGTGCCTGTCACCCTAAGCAAAGCGAACGGGTCTGCCGTTAATTGCATTATTGAAACTATTCAGTACGTCCGTCAGCGTTTCCTTTTTTCCTTTCCTTATAATATCCGGCAGCCCAAGCATTCACTTTTTCTTCATCTGCAATATTGCGACGCAGCACACCTATCTGTTGAATAATTTTTTTATTCAATTTCGTGTCCGTAGAAACGCGAAGCAATTCGTCAAGCATCAAAAGCGACTGCGCGGAATCGCCGATAATAGACATCAAAATCGCCTGATTGTAGCCCGCGGCAGGATTCCCTGTAGTTGTATATATTCTTTCATACAACTCGTAAGCTTTATCATACATTCTTTGTTTGACAAACTCGGCCGCGGTTTTCATTTCCGGGTCTTTTGAAGAATCTTTTTCAAGAGTAAATGAAATCTCAGACTGCCACGGAGCTATTTCCTTAGTAATTCCGGCGGTCAATTTGTTCACAATTTCAGATGCAAGAGAATACGTTGTTCTCAATGAGGAAACATAAGATTTCACGTCTTTGAGCGAGCCTTTTTTTTGCGTTTGATATAAAACTTGGCCGTCTATTCCGACTATTCTATAATCGATTGCAAGAACAACTTCACGGTAGGGCTCTTTGATTGTATATTCAACATCTACTTCTCTTGTACCCGATTGCCATGTCCCCTCTTCATCATAATAAGAATAGTTTTCTGTTTCCTTCCTTATCTCACTCCTTACCTCAATGCCATCGCGGGTAAAATACTCAATGATATCGCCCACAAGCGTCACGCCAATTTTTTTAGGCGCTTCGACGTGTGGATACAAAACTACAACCTTGTAAAGGTTTACAGACTTGATATTTTTTATAAGCGCGTTTGTAATATACTGCGCGGTAATATACTCGTCTTCGACATAAGGTTTGCCCGCTAAACGCAGATAGGTTACGATAGCTTTCTGATAAATAGTATCGGGCTTATAGTTATTTTCAAAAGGGACTACGGCTATTCTTTTAACTCCCGGAATGTTTGCAATCGGAGGATGATTTACTACGGTTTTTGCGACCGGCGCCGACGCACAGGAAAAAATCAAACAGCTAAAAAACGCAAGACAGGCAAACTTAAAAAATTTTAACATATCGCCTCCATAATAGCTTATACTTTTCTAATATATCTAATAACGTTTTAAGCAGACAAAACATTGCGTTCTTATGCTAATTTTTCTGCATTTTTTGATTACTATTTTGCTTCCATAATCAATATTAAGTTTTTATTTAAGCATTTTTAACGCTTCATTTCCAACGCTACTCCTTGAATTCCTATCAGGGACATAAGGCGTTGAAAGGTCTTAAAAACCAGAACCTCCGCGACCACATGAGCGAAGCCGGCTGATATTTACGGCGCTTGCAGAACTTTCAACACGCCAGATAGCCGAAACTTCAAATGCTCGCGGAGTGGAAGAAAACAAAACTGCAGGCAAGAAAGGCGGGAAAACAGCTAAACAGGCTAGGCTTGTTTATGAAAAGAATACCGGACAAAAAGTGGTTACCGACAAGAACTTCTTGGCGGACGAGACAGAAAGAAACTTGAATATAAGTAGGCAGCGGCGCAATGGGTTCGACACATCTACCTGCTAATTACTAAGTTCTACTACCACTACCTACCTTATAACAGGGCTTGTATATGGATGAAAACTTCCATTATCCCTGTATTTTGTGTATAATTGCTGAATAAAAGACTTGTTTTTTAGGCGGTAAATGCTGGTTAGTTCGTTGGATAAAGTTCGATAAAAAACATTTTAGAGAGGTGACAGAAATGATTAAATCTTATTCCGCGTTCACAAGCGAAATTGATAATGTTGAACTTGCCGTATCCGAAATATTGGAACAGCTTAATCCGGAAAAAAATTGTTTAAAAAGCACGGTAGCCGTTGTCCTTTGTTATCATGAATTCGCGACAAACGGCATAATTGCGGAGCTTTATAAAAAGCTTAAATTTCCTATCATCGGAACCACCACTACCGCAATCTCAACAAACCGCGGCTTTGGCCAGCTTGATTTCTCGATCCTGATGATCACCTCCGATGACGTCGTATTTACCGCCGCTTGCTCATCGTCTCTTGAAAACGGGCTGGAAGAGCCGTTTGTACAAATGTATAAAAATGCCCTCACGGGACATGCCGAGGCTCCGAAGCTTATCATCAGCGCCGCCCCGTTAATGCTTAATTATGCGGGAGATAATTATGTCGATGTGCTTGATAAGGTTTCGGGCGGAGTGCCTAATTTCGGCACACTTGCCATAGACAATACGGCGGATTATTTAGACAGTTATGTCATGTTCAATGATAAGGTTGGAAGAGATTTTTACGGCATTATTGTCGCAAGCGGAAACATTGAACCGAAATTCATTTATGCATCGTTTTCACCCGAATACATTTTTGCGCAAACAGCGACAATCACCAAGACCGACGGAAACATTCTAAAAGAAATCGACGGTTCTTCAGCCATTAACTATATGGAAAAGATCGGGTTGGCCGAAAACGGAAAAATCAAAGATGTGACCCACGCCATACCGTTTATCCTTGATTATGCCGGCGAAGGCATTCCTGTGTCCAGAGTCATATTGTCATGGAAAGGAGACGGGCACGGCATATGCGGCGGTCTGATACCGGAAGGAACAAAATTTAATCTCGGAATGTGGGACAAAACAGACGTTCTTGGAACTACCGTGTGCACTATTGAGAACATATTGCAAAACGAAAACATAAGCACGCTTATACTGCACTCATGCGTTGCAAGAAGCTACGCGCTAGGTACTGAGATTTTATCGGAAGCGGAAATAGCAAATAAAACTATTGCTAACAAAATCCCGTATATATTCGGGTATTCCGGAGGAGAAGTTTGTCCTGTTAAAAACGCAGCAAACGCAAACAGTTTCCACAACAATACGGTTATCGCTTGCGTATTTTAAATTTACTAACACACCCTAGGGAGGTAGATCCTTGGAAGAACGGTTCTGTACGATTGAAATTGAAAAATTAGCCGAAGAAAATAAACATCTTCGGATGGAAAATAAAAAACTGACACGCCAGATTAAGCTGGCGAGTGACAATATGATAAAGTACAGAAACGTTATAGGCGTTAAGGAAAACCTCAACACGGTTATTGCCGTAGAAAAATTAAAGCAGGGAAAGCAGCTTCAAGTCATTATAGAGAACACTCCGGACATCATCATTCTCATTGACGGCGCGATGAAGTTTCTGCTGTCCACAAAAAGTTTTTTAACGCTCGCCGGCATACCCAGTATCGGATTTTTGCAACACAAATCTTTCAGGCATGTATTTTCCTTATTTGCCGATGATATATGGCTTGAACATATGGAAAATATCTTTAAAAAAGTTCTTAAAACAAGCGAAATTCACTCATCTGACGAAAAACTCTATTTCGGTCCATCGCGTAATACGCGAAACTTTTCCATAAACGTTATTCCCTTTGCTTATGACAGCGAAGCAAATGACGGACTTCTTATAAGTTTTCATGATATGACCGAGCGTATAGAAATGGAGGATAAACTAAAAGAGGCGCTTAATAACGCGACATCTGCAAATAAGGCAAAAAGTAATTTTCTTGCTAATATGAGCCACGAGATACGTACGCCGATGAATGCTATTATCGGCATGACAAATATAGGTATATCCGCCGCAGATATAGAGCGGAAGAATTACAGCTTTACTAAAATTAACGACGCTTCAAGATATCTGCTTGCTATTATTAATGATATTTTAGATATGTCTAAAATTGAAGCCGACAAATTGGAACTCTCGCCGGTAGAATTTTATTTTAAAAAAATGCTTCAGCAGGTCGTAAATGTTATTGACTTCCGTATGAAGGAAAAGAAACAAAAGTTTACCGTAAATATAGACAAAAATATCCCGCAAATCATGTTCGGCGACGACCAGCGCTTGGCACAGGTTATAACAAACTTGCTTGCAAACGCTGTAAAGTTTACGCCGATAGAAGGGTCCATCAGCCTTAATGCTTACTTTTTAGGAGAGGAAAACGGAATCTGCCGTATAAAAATAACTATAGCCGATACAGGTATCGGCATAAGTGAAGAGCAGCAAATACGTCTTTTCCAGGCTTTTACACAGGCTGAAACCGATACGACGCGCAAATTCGGAGGAACAGGTCTCGGGCTTGTAATTTCCAAGGCTATTGTTAAAATGATGGGCGGAGAACTATGGGTTGAATCCCAAATCGGCAAAGGAGCCACTTTCGCCTTTACCACTAAAATGAGACGCGTTGAAATAAAAAAACAAGGGCTTACGGATGAATATCTCAAAGCACCGGAGCAAGACACTGATAAGGCGGCAGATATTTCAGGCATCTTTAAAGGACACAGCGTTTTACTTGCGGAGGATATAGATATTAACCGCGAGGTTGTAATGGCATTGCTTGAACCGACATCGTTAAACATAACTTACGCCGTAAACGGCGCAGAAGCTGTCCGTATGTTTTGCGAAGAGCCGGATAAGTATGAAGTAATTTTCATGGATTTGCAAATGCCCGAGATGGACGGTTTTGAAGCCACGCGCCGAATTCGGGATTCTGACAATCCAAGAGCCAAAAAGGTGCCGATAATAGCCATGACCGCGAATGTATTTAAGGAAGATATTGAGCATTGTCTTGAAGCCGGTATGAACGGACATATAGGGAAACCGCTTAATCTTAGCGAAGTTATAAAAACGCTTCGTATGTATATATCGTAAATACCGTAATAAATAACAAAAGCCGTTTGAGGGTTATAAAACCCTCAAACGGCTTTTGTTATTTATAAATTCCCCGTTTTCTAAATGCTATCAATGGTTAACCGATTCCTCCGTATCATCCATATCCTCCGCTCGACTCCTCCGGCACCATCCCTCCGAACCCGCCTGCCGGGTTTCGCCTAAGCCCCATTATAACGCTGAATCGGTAAAACAAATTTCTGAATTTGGACGGCTTTGAAACTTTAACAGCTCTGCGGATTACTCCGTCATCCATATAAATAGTAATTCCCAAAGATTGGTACTTGTACAAAATATGTTCTAAATCATTGCGCATTATGTCAGTGCGTACAATGACATTGCGAATTCCTTTGCCAATCAAGTAAGAAGCGGAAGGCATATCCTGCGGGAATATGCTCCAGCGGTTGTCATATTCGCCTGATATTACACGGCCGCTCATTCTGTTTGAATCAAGCAGAAATGCCGGCGGCGCGTCTAAGCTGATTCTCAACCCGGACAGCTCGACAGCGCCGTTATAAAGAGCATCCTCTATCTCATGCACAGGAACAATCATTTTCGACGCATTATAGTAGCGTACGCCGTTGTAAAGCGGAACCGGACGGTATCCTATATGCGCCAAAGCTAATCCTTCAAGCACACCATCTTTACCCGGCAAATCTACGATTATAGCCGCAGACCTGTCGGATTGTAAAACCCAGTCCGCTTTCGGAATACTTAAACCTTCAAAATTTTTTCTCCGCATATTAGCAAACGATACGGGTTTCACCCACTCTGTCCAAAGCGCGTTGTCTTGAGCCCAAATCTTATATACCTCGACATTGCTCAGCATTAATCGTTCTCCTTTCTTACCAATATCGGTATGTCTTTTGCATTTTTATCCATTCGCGCATAAGGGTTGATTCTGCCGTAAAACCCGGCACTTTTCCCGTCAACTGTAAATACTCCGACGCACAAATGATAGTGTTCCCCTGATTCCGTAGCAAGCGGACAACTGTGAAACATGCGCTGGGCTATCCAGTTTTCAGGATGTTTTTTGGCAGCTTTTTCAATAAGACGAAGTTTCTTTTCGGACATCGTTCCTTTGACAGAAATATCTTCGCCAACCCTTCCCAATGCCGGCTTAAGTATCCAATCGTCCGTTTGCCGGTCCACATACCTTGGGTCCGTAGTAATAGGCAGAAAGCTTTTCCACGCCGGTATATCCAATCCCAGTTTATCCCATATCAAAGGCAGACGTTTGGACTGCGCAAATGCCGCAACAGGGTGATTGCACGAAGGAGTCTTACAGTTAAAATATTCGATCCAATCTGACTTTTTGGACAAGTTTGTAAACCATTCCAGCGGATAAAAGCGGACTATGCCGTCTATGTTGCATGCTGAGCCTCTATCCCACTTGACGTTATCCGGCGCGACGTATAACGCATGGTACCCTGCATTTTCAAAGTAATCCCCCAGGAATTGCATAACCTGACGGTCATCCGAATATGACGTTGCATGTACAAACGCAATTGTGCCGCCCGGTTTGACTTTGGTTTTAAAAGCGTTCAAAAGCGAGTTTGCAAAATGCCGGCGCGGCTCAAATCCGTTAAAATACTTGCCGGCGATGACAGGAGCGACGGATGCTTCGGCCAGACCTCCGGGCACATCGCTGTTCACCTCTGATAAAGCCCATCCGTTTTCGGTCGGATGAAAGTCAAATCGCATAAGCCTGATATTTTGGCTTTTGTCATAACTAATCTGCCGGCTCAATGCCTTTAATATTTTTTTCGGTAATCCCAGATTTTTTGACAGGTCGGGCCTTTGGAGCAAAGATTCTTCCATTGCCATGGTTTCAGCCGACAACTGCTCCGCCCACAGTTCTAATTGTTCAGCCGTGCCTGAATCCATAAGAAGAGCGTGTCTTGCAATTGTGTTGCTATCACCTACTTGCGGATCCCATTTATAAGCATTGAAAATAATTTCGTATCTATAATCAGAATAGCTTTCGTCAGGGATTACTCCCAATTTTATTCCTTTATCCATAGTTTTATTTTCCGAACATTGAAGGCAATATGGTTATGCTGATGACTGCGATTATTATAAGCGTAATTCCCCATAGAACAGAACTCACAAGTATAGATATATCAACATCAGAGCCGGATATATTGTTTTTCCCGCCGGTTATTACGTTGTGCGGCAACGGATATGCGCCGAAGACAGAATCCGACGGATTGTTGACTGGGGTATTGTTATATTTTCCATTGATTATAAATAATAGTTCTGCAATAATTGCCATTAAGGTTAGCGGAATAGCAGGCCATCCGACCATAAACTCGACAATTGTCATGTAAGCCGAAGTCCAGTCGCCCGACGATGCTCTGCCCAAAATAATTCCGATTGCAAGCAGGAAGCTTCCAAGCCGGATACCGCATGACACGTCGCGCTCTATCGTTACCCGTTCGAACGCTTGCGTAAAAAGATTCATGATCAAAGCAAGCAGAATCCAGGATATCAAGCCGAGAGCGCCCGCAAAGACAACACACCCCCAGCCCGGACCGTCGCCGATATTTGCCGCCGCGTAAATGACAGTCAGACCAAGAAAACCGCCGGTAAACGCAAATAAAGCGGCTTTGTTGTTCATATTCAAAATGTCGTCAACCCAAGACAGGTTGAAAAAAATGCTCATAACAATTACGCCTAAATAAAGCCATGCGAAACCAAGCGCCAGATAAAAATTAATGTAATACCGATCATTGACAACATCATGCGACGCAGCCGTTTCTAAAATATATAAAATCATGAAAAAGACAAGAACCGGAAGTACTCCCAATACGAGCTTTGCCGATTTACCGCGATTTACCGGCCAAGCGGAAAGTATCCGTCTATACCATGTAAAAAGAAAAAATGCCGCAACTATTGCGGATACAATCAAAACTATTGTCTCTAATTCATTCAGTGCTTCCATTATACCCAATTCGAGTATCTCCCTGTAGTGAATTTTCTGCCGAAATACGATTTATTTTTCTGTATTTTAACACGCAATTTATTATATAAAATTCAAAAAAATTGTGCTATAAAATATTGTTTTACAATCCTCGGTATATCTTTCATTGTTCTTGTATTTTATGTATAATTGCTCTATAAAAGGCTTATTGCGGAGAAGGTAATATGAAAAAAACATTGATGTTACTTATCGCATTTGCGCTTTATTTCACAATGGCGGCACCTTGCATATACGGAGAACAAAAATCCGATCCCATACCTATAGATTCTCTCTTTAACGATTTAAAAGCCGGAACAATTTCATTTGAGTTTGACGATCCTGTAACTGTGACAGGTTATGTATTAGAAACCGGCATAAGCAAATACCTCACTCCGTATGTTTCGCTTTCGAATGAAAAAGGCGGGCGGCAATACGCCGTGTGCGTTTTGCCGAGAGCCGATTCCCTGAAATTAAAAGATTTTGCCAAAGACGAAAAAGTGGTTATTGAAGGCAGCTTTTATGCTTTCAGAGAAGACAAAGTAGTAATTAAAAAATGCAGAAAGATAAATAAATAAACATCTGCTGCTGTCAATTCTGCGAGTTTATCCTGCGCGAAGTCGCAGGACAGAATCTATGGATTTATAGACCCTGCGACGGAGTTTACACTGCACGTAGCTGCAGGGCGCAGGGTGACAAATTATAGGTTGACAAATAAATTATGAAAAAATATATTTCAAAATGGCTTGACGAAGGGTTGATAAACGCAGAGCAGGCAAAGCGGATGCTTTCTGATGTTGAAAAAAATTCTTCGCAGTCAAATTCCAACAAAATAATTTACGTTTTTTCCACGATAGGCGCGGCGTTTGTCGGCGTGGGGCTTATTTTGTTTACCGCGGCTAACTGGCAGGCCATACCTTCAATAGTAAAAATACTGATGTTTATGGGACTCGCATTCGCAAGCGCTTTCGGCGGATATTACCTTGAATATGTAAACAAAAATTACCAAAAAACAGGCTCGTCTCTGATTTTTCTAAGCGCGATACTTTTCGGCGCTCTGATTTTTTTATTGGCGCAGATATACCATACCGGGTCAAATGAAGGTTTGCATTGGCTCGTGCTGATATGGACAATATCCGTTTTCCCGTACGTCTATATTTTCCATTCCCGTTCGGTTTCCTACCTTGTTTGCGCGCTTTTAATAATATGGTTCAGTATTTTTATTTTCGCTAACAACGATATAGAACGCACAATGAAGTTTTTACCGGTTTTTTATTATCTGTCCGGCATTTTTCTTTTTTCTTTCGGAAAAGTAAATGAATTTATAAAAGACTTTTCAAAAGTATCGGACGTTTTTGAAAAATCCGGTTTTTTTGTAATTATGCTAAGCCTGTTTATACTTACTTTCTCATATTCATATTTTACTTTCGACGAAGAATTTATACTGTTTGATTTTATGGCAAAATTTAAATTTTTACCTGTAATGCTGGCTCCTTTGATTATAATTTCATCCGTGTTCATGTTTCTCGCGTCTTTCTTTTTCAATCCCGCTAAAAAAAATAATTTAAGCGAAAACATACTTGTAACCGCGATATTGTCTTTCTGCATTTTAATTTTAGGGTACAGCTTTATGCCTAAACTCGTTACGAATTTATTTTTCGCCGCAGTAACTCTTATCGCGATTTTTACCGGATATATTAAAAAAGAAATGTTCTATAAGGCCTTGGGAATATTCTGGCTTATAATTTTTATGATAGTAAAATATTTCGACATGTTTTGGAATCTGCTTCCGCGTTCGATTTTTTTTATCGCGGGCGGAATAATTTTGGTTTCCGCGGCGTTATTTTTTGAACGCAAAAGAAAAAGCTTAAAAACGGAGATAAAAGTTTATGAACCGTAAAAAAGCTTTCTTAATTTTAATGTCCGCCTGGTTTTTGCTTGCCGCGTCTTTTGTTATTTACAAAGAATACAATCTGCGGTTCGGGAAAAGCGTAATGCTTAAAGTCGTTCCGGTTGACCCGAGAGATTTATTCCGCGGAGATTATGTTATTTTGGACTATGAAATAAGCCGCAAAACGCCCGAACAGAAAATTTTAGGCCATTATGGAGAATATATTGAAGATGAAGAAGTTACTAACGGAGGCACGGTTTACGTTTCTCTTATTAAAGACGGTAAATTTTATAAAGGCGGAGACATATATAGAAAAATGCCCGAAGAAGGTCTTTTCATAAAAGGGAAAATCGACAAAAAGCGCAATAATTTTACTATAATTTATGGTATCGAAAATTTCTTTGTTCCCGAAAATAAAGGATTGGAACTTGAAAAAGAAAGAAACGCAAACAACATGTCCGCGGAAATAATAATAACTTCCCGCGGAGCGCCGGCAATAAAGAATTTGTATGTCAACGGCAAAAAAGTAGATTTTAAAAACAATGAAAAAAACAATTAAATTATTTTTTATTTCCGTTTTATCGCTTTTTATCTCTTACGCTTGGGCGGCGGAACCGGTAAAAGCCCCGAAGTCAAAGCCCGTCAACGTCATTATAGACGGAGAGTATTTTCCCGGAGTAAGCATTTACACTGTTTCGGAAAACACTTATTTTTTCTCAATAAGAGAAGCCGCCGAAATTTATAACGCCATATTAGAATGGAAACCCGTAAGCTCTCTGGTTTCAATGTATTTCAACAATAAAAAAATAGATATAAAAACAAACAGTAATATTGTTACTTTCGGAAAGACCGAAAAAAGAATGTCTTTGCCTTCAAGGCTTATAAAAGGCGAACTTTATGTCTCCCCGGAAATATTTACCTCGCCGGAATTCTCCGATATAGCCGAGACCGACACTACATGGAATCAGAATGCTTTGATATTAAACGTTACGAATCGTTCCAACATTTCATCCATAAGATATTTTACGACTCCTCAAAACACTCAGGTTATAATACAGCTTACAGAACCTCTTCCTTATACGGTTTCAAAAACAACCGGAGCTATTGCCCTCGATATCCACCGCGGGAAACTACAAAGAGACTTTATATACGCCAACAACGGAGCAATACGCGACATTCTTTACGATACCGAAGGAAAATCGGCAAAAGTAACAATCAATTTACAGCAATCTCCGAAATTTGTAAAAACTATGAGGCTTAAAAACCCGGACAGAATCGCTATAGACATAGAGCATTCCGAAGATATAGATTTATCGTACCTTGCCGAAACGACCATACCCGAAAGAGAAGAAATCGACTCGTCGCAAAAAGAAACAGCCGACTCGCCGGACCCCACTCCTCAGGCATACGGACAATTACAGATAAGCGAAGAAATAGCCCCCATAGAATTGGGCGAAGACAATCTTGACCTGGCAAAAGTTCCTGTGGTAAAATTTGACGAAGTAAACATTATAGACGACAGTTATGTAATTATAGACGATACGACTACAATCACCGAAGTTATGCCGCTAAAAGCGGTTACGGCGAAAAAAGATTTTAAACGCAAAAGAATAATAGTTGTGGACGCCGGCCACGGCGGAGAAGATCCCGGAGCAATCGGTCCCAACGCAACCAAAGAAAAAGACATAAATCTGGCCATAGCTTACGAACTGCAAAAGCTTCTTGACGCGGACGACAACTATGAAGTAATCCTCACGAGAAAAGACGACACGTTTATACCTCTGGTTGAAAGAACAAATATAGCAAACGAGCATAATGCGGATTTATTCGTTTCAATACACTGCAACGCGAATTTTAACAGAGCCTCCAGCGGATTTGAAATTTATTTCTTATCGGAAAAAGCCACTGATTCGGAAGCCGCGGCCACGGCGACTCTTGAAAACTCCGTTTTAGAGCTTGAAGGCAAACCTACAAAAAAACGCGCGCGGCTCCAGGATATGTTGTGGTCTATGATGCTAAACGAATATATTAACGATTCTTCGGAACTTGCCAGCTTTATCGCGGCAGAAACTCCGGGAAGGCTTAAAATACCGAACAGAGGCGTAAAACAGGCAAGCTTATATGTTTTAAGAGGCGCGCAAATGCCTTCTGTGCTTATCGAGGCCGCGTTTTTAAGCAATTATGCCGAAGAAGCTAAATTGAATACCGACAGATTCCAATCGGCCGTGGCAGATTCTATTTACGAAGGAATAAAAAAATTCTATGCAAGAAAAGATAAAAAACAAACCGTTAAGAAATAAACCTATCGGCATATTTGATTCGGGACTCGGCGGCCTTACCGTAATGTCCGAAATAAATAAAACGCTGCCTGATGAAAGCATTATTTATTTTGGAGACACCGCCCGCGTGCCTTACGGCTCAAAATCAAAAAACGCCGTAATTAACTTTTCAAAAGAAATCTCAGGGTTTCTTGTAAAAAACGGCGTAAAAATGATAGTTATAGCATGTAATACGGCATCGGCTTTCGCTTTATACGAACTTAAAAAGAATTTGGATATTCCGGTTATAGGCGTAATAGAACCCGGAGCGGAAATTGCCGTTTCAGCGACAAAAAATAAAAAAATAGGAATTATAGGCACGGAAGGCACGGTAAAAAGCGAATCTTACGTCAAAGCAATAAAGAAAATATCAAATTCTTCCGTATATCAGCAATCCTGCCCGCTTTTTGTTCCGCTTGTAGAAGAAGGCTGGACTAAAAACGAACTGACGGATTCTATCGTTAAATATTATTTAAAACCGCTTTTAAGCAAAAATATAGACACTCTCGTTCTCGGCTGCACGCATTATCCGCTTTTAAAAAACGCTATTCAAAAGAATACCGGAAAAAACATAGTTCTTATAGATTCGGCAAAAGCCACGGCGCAAAAAGTAAAAAATATTTTAATAAACCGCAATATGCTTGCGGATAAAAACAATTCAAAAAAGCTTAGCTTCTACGTAAGCGACAATCCCGAAAAATTTAAAAGAATAGGAAGCCGTTTTTTTTCGGGAAAAATATCGCGTGTTAAAAAAGAAAATCCGGAGCAAAAATGCAATACAAACTTTCGGTAACAAAAGGTTTCGCCTCGGCTCACTGCTTGAGGGAATATAAAGGCAAATGCGAAAATGTCCACGGTCACAACTGGAAAATCCGCGCGGCTTTCAGCGGCGCTGAGCTCGATAAAACAGGAATGCTCATGGACTTTACGGACATCAAAGCGCATCTCGATAAAATTATGGCGTATCTTGACCATAAATTTCTAAATGAAACGCCGCCTTTTGACAAAATCAATCCGACTGCCGAAAACATAGCGTTTTATATATTAAACGAACTAAAAAAATTTGAAACTTCAACGGCTAAAGCCTGCGAAGTTGAAGTCTGGGAAAGCGAAACGTCATCCGCAACAGTAACGGCAGAGAACAGATAAAAGAAAACAGCTAACGGCTTTGTTGTCATACCGGCGAAAGCCGGTATCAATGTTGTCTTTAAATTTATACTACAACAACAAAAATGGATTCCGTTTTTCAACGGAATGACACTACACAACAATGAATAAACAAAAAAAAGCTATTGTATTATTTTCAGGCGGGTTAGATTCAACTACGGTTTTATATTACGCGTTGTCTAAAAAATATAATTGCCTCTGCCTTATTTTCGATTACGGACAAAGGCATAATAAGGAAATAGCCTCTGCAATAAAAACAGCAAAACGGCTTAAAGTAAACTATTCCGTAGTCCGGCTTATGCTGCCATGGTCAAAAGACGTTTTAACGAATAAAAACAAAAAAGTTCCCTCGCATAAAAAAATATCGGGTACCATACCGCCAACATATGTTCCGGGAAGGAACACTCTTTTTCTTTCTTTCGGATTGTCCTGCGCGGAATCAATAAACGCCGAAAAAATTTTTATAGGCGCGAACGCTCTTGATTTCAGCGGATATCCTGATTGCAAACCGCAGTTTATAAACGCATACAATGACCTTCTAAAATCTCTCGGACTTAAAATTAAAGTCGAAGCTCCTCTTGTGCGCATGACAAAAGCTCAAATAATAAAACTGGGAACAAAATTGAAAACGCCTTATCAACATACATGGTCGTGTTATAACGGCTCAAAAAATCCTTGCGGAGTATGCGATTCGTGTAAATTAAGGGCAAAAGGGTTTCATGAAGCAGGGATAAAAGACCCGATTTTAAAAAACAGTGAGGAGTGAGGAGTGAGGAGTGAGGAATTAAAAGCAACGACAATAACAGCGCCGATATATGAAGTTTTTTTTTCATATCAGGGCGAGGGATTATACACGGGACTTCCGCAGATTTTTGTAAGACTCGCGGGCTGCAACATAAAATGCGGGTATTGCGACACGGCTTATTCGCTGAAAGTTTCAGATAAAGCGAAATATTACACGCTAAAACAACTTTTACATAAAATCGAACAAATCTATGTTAAAAATAAAAAATATTTTTTCGATAAACCTTCGGTTTCTATAACCGGCGGAGAACCTCTTATATACGCTGATTTTTTGGCAGCAATGCTGCCTGAATTAAGAAAAAAAAGGTTTGGAATTTATTTGGAAACAAACGGCACTTTTCCGGACAATTTAAAAAAAGTTATGGGTTTTTGCGATATAATATCAGCGGATTTTAAATTCGCCTCGGAATGCGGGAAAAGTTTTTGGAAAGAACATAAAAAATTTCTGGAAATATCAGTAAAAAAAGATGTTTTTGTGAAATGCGTTATAACAAACAAAACGCTTTTGGGCGAAATAAAAAACAGCGCGAAAGTAATAAAATCAGTTTCAAAAAATATACCGGTAATCCTGCAGCCGTCTATCGATAAAAATATTCCGCATATAAAAAATCTTTATCTTTTCCGTTCGGAACTGAAAAAAATACTAGCCAACGTATACGTAATGCCCCAAATGCATAAAATATTGAATTACAAATAATAAAATTTATGATATATAATCGTTAAAAATTTTATTGAATTCCGACAAGGTTTGCGTTTTGTTAAACATATCCCTTATTTTTGCGGCGTTAGGCAAATCTTTTACGTAATAATGACAGACTTTTCTCATCATTATAAGACCTTTCGGTTCCCCGTAATACTCTGCGGACATTTCAGCGTGTTTTTTGAACCAGTTTATTCTTTCCCCTTTACCCGCTTTGGGGAGTTTCTTCCCTTTATTAAAAAAACTGTCTAATCCTGAAAATATACTGTAATTTCCTATCGCGCCTCTGCCTATCATAAGCCCGGAGCAGTTCGGAATTTTCATAAAACGCTCCGCGGTTATTTCGTCAATTATCCCGCCGTTTGCGACAATCGGTATTTCAGCGCCTGCGCAAGTTTCGGCAAAAGCCTGTAAATCAGGTTCTCCGGAATGCCCTTGCGAAGCGTATCTCGCGTGAACGGCAGCCATTTTTACTCCATTGTCCGCGGCAATTTTAATTATTTCGGGAGCGACGTTTTGACCCGGAACAAGCCCTATGCGTATTTTGATTGTAACCGGAATTTCAACATTTTGTACTACAGCCGCAAGAATTTTTGAAATAAGTTTTTCATCTGCAAGAAGTTTTGCTCCGGCTCCCGCTTTAGCTATTTTTCTCACCGGGCAGCCAAGATTTATATCTATAATATCAGCGCCTAAACCTTGGACAATTTTTGCGGCCTCGCCCATACTATGCGCGTCACCGCCGAAAATCTGAGCCGCGACAGGTCTTTCGGCGTCATTAATTTTTAAAAGTCTTTTTGTTTTATCATCGCCGTAAACCAAAGCTTTAGCCGAAGCCATTTCCGTGTAAACAAGCCCGGCACCGTTTTCTTTTGCGAGTATTCTTAACGGCAGATCGGTTATACCCGCCATAGGCGCAAGCATTAAATTATTTTTAAGTTCAATTTTTCCGATTTTGATTTTTTTCATAACGTCAACAACAACCCCTCACCCTCTGTTCGCTACGCTCACAGCCCCTCTCCCGCAAGGGGCGAGGGAAATAACTGCAAAAAAGCCTTTGCCGTTCACTACTCACTACTAACTACTCACTGTTTTTAAAGCCAATTTTCAAGCTGCAGAGACGGTTTTGGTTTTAAACTTTCCGAAGAATATTTAAGACCGTAATATTTCTGCTTTAGGTATGCGGCGCAGCCTATCATCGCGGCGTTATCCGTGCAGTACAGAAGAGAAGGAATGGAAACTTTTATTTTTTTGCTTTTTCCGGTTTGGACAAACATTTTTCTTATACGCGAATTTGCTGATACCCCTCCGCCTAAAACTATTTGTTTTAATCCGAATTGCCCGGCCGCTTCAAACGCTTTAAAACATAATGTTTCGGCGATTGACTCTCTGAAAGAAGCGCATATATCATTTAAATGTTTATCGTTTTTTACGGGATTTTGTTTTAGATAATTCAAAAGAGCTGTCTTAATACCTGAAAAAGAAAAATCCCACGAGCCTTTAAGATAAGGTCTTGTAAAATGAATGCTTTCGGGATTACCTTTCCCGGCTCTTTTATCTATTACCGGTCCTCCGGGATAAGAAAGCCCTAACATTTTCGCGGCTTTATCAAATGCTTCCCCTGCCGCGTCGTCCCTTGTCGCGCCCAAAAGCTTATATTTGCCGAAATCTTCGACGATAATAAGTTCCGTATGTCCGCCGGAAATAATGACGCTCAAAAAAGGAGGTTTTACGGACTTATTTTCGATTAAAGAAGAATATAAATGACCTTCTATGTGATTTACCGGAATCAGCGGTTTGGAATAAACCGAAGCCAAAGATTTTGCGGCAAGCGTCCCTACAAGCAAAGCTCCGGCAAGGCCGGGACCGGCCGTAAAAGCTACGGCGTCTATTTTATTTGCAAAATTATCAAAACTTATGCCTGCGTCGTTTAAGGCTTTCAATATTACGCCGTTGATATTTTCTATATGCGCCCTGCTTGCAAGTTCAGGAACAACGCCGAAAAATTTAGAATGGATGTCAATCTGCGAAGATATTACAACGGACTTGACGTTAAATCCGTTTGAAACAACCGCAGCAGACGTTTCATCGCATGAAGTTTCTATGGCAAAAATGTTCATTGTATACTGTTCTTTTTAGGAGAATTGACAAAAGTTATGTTTGAATAGTGTCTGTCAGGAACAAAAAACTTATAAGCGATTGAACCGTCGGGATTTTCCGTTTTGCTCAGACCCACTTCCATAGAACGCGCTATAGCTCTGAAAGGTATCTCAAAATTTTCCGCCTTCTTATCCTCTTTCAGCCTTATTTTTTTATAAAACTCGTTCCATTGCGCACGGGAAGTCGTCCTTTCCCTGACGTACTGGCTCAATATGTCTTCCTGCGTAACGCCTCCGGCAACCAAAGAGTCTACAACTCTTCTTTCAAGTTCCACGTCGATCGATATTTTTTGTTTAGGATGCGGCTGAATCGCGAACCACAATCCTATTCCGCAAAAAAATAATACGATTATATATAATTTTATAAGAGGATTTTCCTGTTTTGTTTCTTTGGGCACCTTTAAACCTCATTAGATGCATAGAAGTATGGAGGCATAGAGGCATGGTAGAGACAAACGTCGTTACTATGCATCCATACATCAATACATCTATGCATCATTTGTTATTTGCCTTTTTTGTCGTCTTTTTTAACTTCTTTGGCGGCGGCAGCCTCTAATGCTTTTGACTCTTTTATCATATCAAAAACTCTGCCTTCTCTTATTATTTCTATGGCTTTATTTAAAACCGCGTCCTCGATTTTATTTTCGTCCGCGACCTCGGGTTTCGGATTTTTATCTTTTGAAAAAATCATATCGGATTGGGCGTACAGTTTTATTTCGTCTTCTATCGTAACTTTTATTTCTATGTCCGGATTAATTCCGTTTTTGGTAAGATTGTCATCTGAGCGGTTAATGGGCCTTCCCGAAGGCAGATAATATTTGGCTATCGTAAGCCTTAAAGCCGTACCGTCGGACAAAGGAATAACGGTCTGAACGCTGCCTTTACCGAAAGTGTTGCTTCCTATTATCAACGCTCTTCTAAAATCCTGCATTGCGCCGGCAACAATTTCCGAAGCAGACGCGGAACCTCTGTTGACAAGTATTACTAAAGGAATATCGGAAAATTCTCCGCCGCCTCTGGTAAAATATTCTTTTTTCATTTCTTCGCTTCTGCCTTTGGTTGTAAGAGCCAGCGTTTTATCTTTTATAAACATACTTATGATATCTATAGCGGAATCCAAAAGCCCGCCGGGATCATTTCTTAAATCTAAAATTACGGCCGTCATTCCCTGTTTTGAGTAATCCGTAAGCGTTCTGTTTAAATCCGTCGCGCTTTGGGCATTAAATTCGGAAAGCCTGACATAAGCTATACCGCCGTCCAAAAGGACGGATTTTACGGTTTCGATTTTAATTTTTTCCCTTACGAGAGTAAACTCTAAATCTTCCAAAACATTGTCTCTTGAAATCGTAAGTTTTACTTTTGCGCCGGCTTTTCCTCTCATCAAATCTACCGCTTCGTCGCTTGGCATTCCTATCGCGGATTTCGAGTCTATTTTAATAATCCTGTCGTCCGGAAGAATACCGGCCCTGTATGCGGGAGTGCCCGGCAAAGGCGAAACCACGGTTATAAAATTATTTTTTACCATAATTCGCAAGCCCACGCCGCTATAAGCGCCTTCCGTTTCATTTCTCATATCTTTATAAGCTTTTTCTTCCATGTATTGCGAGAAAGGGTCGAGCGTTTTCACTACGCCGTGGATTGCGCCTGTCACCAAATTTTTAGCGTCTGTTTCGGAAACATAATTGGCGTTTATTATTTCCATTATGTCAACCATAAGCTTGAGTTTATCGTACGTCTCGTCGGACGCGGCAAAAAGATTAACGGTACATAAAGAACAGACAATAAAAGCCGTCAAAAACATTTTTAAAATATTTTTCATTTTTTTCTCCACTTTAACTACAGATTATAGAGAAGAGAGTATAGAGAATAGCTAACAACACTGCTTTATTTCCAACTCTTCGCCGTTAGCTATTCTCTTTTCTCTATTATCTATTCTCTGCCGTTGTCGTTAATTCCTAATTGCCTTTTATAAGCCACAGCATCGGATTGTCCGGAACATTGTCATGCCTTATTTCAAAATATAAGACACTTTCGTCGCCCGAACCTAAAACCGCCAAAACAGTTCCTTTTGAAACTTTCTGCTCGTCCTTTACTAAAATTTTATCAAGCTGGCCGTAAACGCTAAAATAAGAATCGCTATGTTCTATTATAACAACTTTTCCGTAAGAACGGAAATTACCGGTAAAAACAACGACTCCCGAATCCACGCTTTTAACCTGCGCAAAATCTTTGGCTTTTATTTTTATGCCGTTGCTTATAACGTAAGTATCAAGCTCTTTGTGCTTATTTTTTCCGAAATTGACGGCTACTATGCCTTCAACAGGCCACGGAAGAGCTTTTCTGTATTTCGCTTCGCGAACAGGCGTCCGCGCCCGCGCCGTTTCTTTTTGTTTTTTTTGCTGCTTTTGCTGTTGTTGCATTTGCTGCTGCTGTTGCTGTTCCTGCTGCCTTTGTTTTTGAGCCTGCGATAACTTTTTTATAAGATCCTGTAAATCTTTGGCGCTTTCGTTTAAAGATTTGATTTCGGCTTCCGCGACGGCTTTTTTTCCCAAAGTGCTTTTAAGAAGTTCGTTTTTTTCAAGCATAAGATTTTTTCTTTCTAAAACGAACTTATTTTCTTTCCCTTTAAGGTCCAAAAGCTCGCGTTTTGCTTTTTCCCATTTTTTTACGTCAAAAGAATACGTATCCGCGACTTTTTTTTCTTTATCAAAATTTTCTTTTTTACTTCTAAAGGCTGCCTCCATAATTTTATATACGAACGGCTCCTTTTCATAAGAGATAACAAAAGTCGCCTTATGAAAAAGCTCGAATTCGTCAAGTATGGATTGATTCCATTCAGCGCTTTTTGAAAAAGCGCTGTTATATTGCCTTGAGGCGTTATCAAGATTTTTTTGCGCCGTTTTTATTTCATTTGCAATCTGAGCAAGGTATTTTTCGTTTCTTTCTATTAAATCGTTGAGATTTTTAAGTTCTCTTTTAAAAACCTTTTCCTGAAGAGCAAGCTTATCTTTTTCAATTTGTTTGGCTTTAATTGTTTTATTTACTTCGGAAAGCTGCTTGGATTGGCTTTTTATATCGGGTTCCTGGGCAAATGATAAAACAAACTGTAAAAGACATATGATGACTGCCGTGTATTTTTTCATTTTAGTCTTTAAAAATAATTCCGCAAACCGCGGTAAAAGGTATTATGTAAAAAACGGCTCCCTCTTTTACGGACAAAGGATATTGAACAAAAACGCACACCGTCCACAAAATGACAAATCCCGCCGCAGACGCAAGCAGATAAGCGGAAAATCCGACGGCAAGTTTCCTTGCGTTTGATTCATTTTCCGCGACAAACAAAACCGACTTGAAAACAAAAAAAACAAATATTATAATCGCAAAAATAAGACACGCGTTGAAATAAAAATCAATAACGTTTTTAATTTTCACGTATTCGCCGTAACTTGTAAAATCAATAACAACTTCGTCAATCCCTTCGATTTTTAAAAGCCCGTTTTTAATTGAAAGCAGATTATCCTGCGCAGGAAAACCTTTCGGCAAAACTTTTAAATACGCCTGAAAAGATTCTTTGTCTCCTGGGACGGAAACGTCTTTGAGAAAAGGATGTTTTTCTATGGTTTTTAAATAAGCGTCTTGCGCGGATACAAACTCCTTCGTTAAAACAAGACCGGATGACTCGACGGCTTCCCAAATCACGTCTTTATCTTTATGGTTTTTATCGAGAAAAACGGTTATGGATAAACCGGAAATAATCTTGTCCGCGTCGCTTTGCAGGGAATAATAATAGTTTGACAAGAGAATGAAGAAAGCGCAAAAAACCGCCAGAGAAACGAGTTTTAAAGCTTTAGAAATAACGTTTATATGATTTATATTTGCATCCATATACCGGCTCCGCGTCAACTCCGGACAAACACGGTTTCGTAACGCTTTTTGTCCATAAGATTACTATACATACTGTCGTATTCCAAAACGGATTTATCCCACGAAAAATCGCTTTTGAAAGCGTTCTGCACGAGAGTATTCCAACTCTGTTTGTCGTTAAATATTTTTTCCGACTTAAGAATGGTCTGCACAAAATCTTCGCCGTAAGTTATGTTAAACATAAAACCGTTACCCTGTTTTATGTAATGATTGTAATAAACTATCGTGTCCGACAAACCTCCGGTGCGGTTGACAATGGGAATTGTTCCGTAAGCCAAAGATATAATCTGGCTTAAACCGCACGGCTCGAAACGCGAAGGCATCATGTATGCGTCGCATCCCGCGTATATTTTATGTGCCAAAGGTTCGTCGTGTCCGAAAAAAACAGCGACATTTTTAGGCATTCTTTTTTTTGCTTCCTGCAAAGCGTACTGTATATATTGGTCGCCCGAACCTAAAATCACAAACTGCATATTTTTGCCGGAAAGCTTATAAACAGCGTCCGTTATTATGTCAAAACCCTTTTGATTGTCAAGGCGCGAAACGCAGCCGAATAAATACGCGTTTTCGTCAACGTCAAAGCCGCACAGTTTCTGGAGTTCGGCTTTGCAGATTTTTTTTCCCGAAACATTGCCTTTTGAATAATTCGCAGCGATATATTTATCGACCGAGGGATTCCAGTATTCGTAATCTACTCCGTTTAGTATGCCGTAAATCTCATCCTTCCTGGAATTTAAAACAATTTCCATCCCTCTTCCGTTAAACTCTTTTATTTCCAAGGCATAAGTCGGGCTTACAGTGGAAACCGCATCGGCAAGCTGTATGCCGCATTTCATGCAATTCAAATTATTATGGAATTCAAGTTTGTCCGGAGTAAAATCTTCCCATGAAAATCCGGCGGTTTCAACCGTCTCGGCCGGAAACATACCCTGATAAGCTATATTGTGTATGGTAAAAACCGAAGATGTATTCCAAAAAAATCCGTCGTTTTTCAAATTGGTTTTTAAGTAGGCCGGTATCAGCCCCGTTTCCCAGTCGTGGCAATGTATAATATCGGGACGAAACATCAAAGCTTTTACGGATTCTAAAGCGGCCCGGCAGAAAAAAATAAATCTTTCTCTGTTGTCGCCGTAATCCATGCCGCTGTCGCCGTAGGTGCCGGGGCGGTTAAAAAAACGCATATTTTCTATAAAATAAACAATTATACCGTCATATTCGCAATATTTTATTCTGAAACTTTCCGTATCTTTTCCGACTTTTACCTGAAGCCTGTATGGCAAAGTCTGCAAATCGTACTTTTTACCGTCAACGGTCCTGTATTTGGGAATGATAACTCTTACATCATGCCCGAGATTTTTAAGATATTTCGGCAAAGAACCGACAACATCCGCCAACCCCCCCACTTTGACAAAAGGAACGCATTCGGAAGCGACCATTAATATATTCATTATTCGCTTTCCCTCAGATATTTGGCGGCGTCTTCGGGAGACACGGGATTTACATAAAGTCCCGTTCCCCATTCAAAACCCGCGGTCTTGATAAGTTTTGGGATTATTTCAATATGCCAGTGGTAATGCGGCATATTTTTTTCTTTTAAAGGCCCCATATGTATTAAAGCGCTGAACGCCGAATCGTCCAAAACTTTAGAGATTTTTGAAAAAACAGATTTTGTTATCCGCGCGCAGCTTGAAATTTCAGCCGCGGATATCGTATCAAAATCCGAAGCGTGGTTTTTCGGCAAAATCCATGTTTCAAAAGGATATCTTGCCGCGTACGGGCAAAACGCCGTAAAGAATTCGTTCTCGTCAACTATCCTTATTTCGGAGGAAAGTTCCTGGGAAATCATATCGCAGAAAACACATCTTTCTTTATAAGAAAAATATTCTTTCGCGCCGTTTATTTCTTCTCTGACCCTTTTCGGGACTATGGGCATAGCTATAAGCTGCGAATGAGGATGCTCGAAAACCGCATTTGCAAGAATGCCGTAATTTTTAAAAACAAGGATATACTCGAGTCTTAAATCGTTTCTTAAATCCTTGATTCTTGCTATGGCGGCTTCATATATAGTTTCATAGTATTGCGGGGTAATTCTATCCTGCTTAATATCGTGTTCCGGCGTTTCTATAATTATTTCGTGCGCGCCTATTCCTTCCATCTTGTCATACATGCCTTCGCCGCGCCTTTTTAAATTTCCCTCTATTGCCAAAACAGGCTGATTATTGGGAATAACCCTTAATGTCCAGCCTTTGGAGTTAGGCATCCTGCCGGAAATTTTTGAATAAGCCAGAATTTCAGGCCTTGTCATATATTCGTTTCCCGGGCAAAACGGACAGGCGGAATGATCTTTAGGATACGACTCCGTTTCCGAAGGATCACTTTTATTAAACCTTCTGTCGGAATCTATTATAACCCACCTGCCGATTACCGGGTCGCGTCTGAATTCAGGCATTACAATCCTCCTAAAAATTTTATTCTTTCAAGAGTTTTTGCAACATCGGTTCTGTTAGGATTATATTCCAAAGCTTTTTCCATAAGTTCAACTGCTTTTTTTCTATTTCCGGAAGAATACGCCTTAAGACCCGCGTCGTAATACTGCTGGGCTAAAGCAGCCGAAACATTTTCTTTTTCTTTTATTGCCGACTGAAACTTAGGATTATAATTTATGGCGTCGGTAAATTTAACCAAAGCTTCGTCAAATTTTCCTTGTTTAACAAACGCTTGCCCTTCCCTGTAAAAACCTTCGGCAATAGCTTCCCTTGCTTTGTTAGAATAATCTTTTATGGATTGGTTTAAATCGTAATAGCTGTTTTTTATTGATTTTTCCCTGAGGCTTACAAAAGCCCTTAAAGCTTCTTCGTATCTTCCGTTGTTAAAATAATCCACAGCCTGGTTATAATACCGCTCCATTTCTTTCTGGATTTTCTGATTTGAAGATAAAACGGAATCGTCTTTATCGGCAAGCCTTGTAACCTGTTTTTGTTTTGATTGCGCCTGCGCCGATTTGGCGTTTTTTTCAGTTTCTTCGGAATACGCGATATTTAAAGCTTTTTTTGAAAGTTCGTAATATTCTTTCGCGTCCGCGCGGTTCGGATCAGCGGTATGAACCGCGCTAAAATGCTTTGCGGCCCTGTCGTAATCCGCCATATTGTAATATTCCATGCCCTGGGTAAACAGTTTATCCGCCTGCATTGAATTTATTTTGGATATGCGTACATTAATTGTGCTCATATATTTCAGAGCACCGGCGTTTTCCGGATCTATATCGAGAATTTCCCTGAATTTGTCTTTTGACGCTACAAAATTTCCTTCGTCAAACAACTTAATCGCCTCGTTCCACAATTGTATGATTTCTTTTTCATATTTCTTTCTGTTCGCCCGAATTTCAGCCTGATAAAGCTTTTTGCTTAACTCGGAAAGACCCGCTTCCGCTTCAGCGTTTTCAGGTTCAATGCTTAAGACTCTGTAATAATAGTCTCTTGCTTTTATAAGGTTGTCTCTGTGAAGTTCCAAATCCGCTCTGCGCAGATATTTGTTCACTTGCAGTTCAAGGTTTCTTTCATAGATGTCAAGGTCGTAAATTATTTTTTTCAAATATTCTTTAGACGGGGCATGATTAGGATATATAGCCAAAATCTTTTCAAATTCCTGCCTTGCGTTTATAAAATCTCTTTTATCGTAATATTCTTTGGCTTTATTGAAATTAGATCCTAGATAATAATCAAAAGCTTTTTTATCATCCGTAACGCCTCCGAACATAAACCCTAAACTCACGAGGTGATAAGCGTCGTAGCCTTCCGCCATAGCGGAAAAAGAATAACCTATATTAAACGAATCGAAATTTAAAAACATACCCGCGGTAAAACCTTCGTTTATTTCATCGTCTAAATCCCTATAACCCGCCTTAAAAGTTACCGGATAGACAGGCGAGATTTCGACTCCCGCAGCTACTCCCGTGCCGTAAGAAAAAAATTTCATAACGTCGCCGGTAAACGCAATGCCAAGCGGACTAACAGGAATCTCATACCTTAAAGCAAAATTGAAGCTTGCGGGAATTTCAAAAGACTCGGCGCCGGTTATTTCAACCGAACTTCCCAAATTTTTTAAAGCGACAAACGCCCAAAGCCCGCTTATAAACGAGCCAAGAGTGTAATGTACGCCCAAATCCGCCGTAAAAACCATTTTAGACGTATCGCTTGCCGACAACTGGTATCCTTTAACAGTTAGTCCTAAACCGCCCTTATCCGCGTAAACCGGAACCTCCGTCGAAAACGGCAAAACGAAATTAATAAAAACAGAACTGTCGGAAGAAAGAGCTTTGCCGTCGGGAGTAATAATATCCACGGAATCGAATCTGTCATAAGTTCCGCCGATAGTGAGATTTCCGTATTCCAAAGGAAGCATTAACGCGCCGGCTGTGCCGTAAAGACCGCCGTAAGCGGCAATTCCGGAAAAATCGAGCCTTTTTGACAATACGCTGAAATTAGAGGAAGGATTTGCGGTAAAACCGAGAGAATTCAATGAAAAAGACGCAAGAGTACCGCCCATGGCCTGCGAACCCGCGTCGTAATTTAAAATAAAAATATTAGACGCCGGAATTTTATTTGCCGCAAAAACCGTTTTATGAAGAACAACGGAAAACAGAAAAAACAGAGCAAAACAAACGCATATTTTTATTTTTTTTTTCATTTCAAAAGCCTGTTCATATACAAAACGAGCTTGTCAATATCCAGAGGCTTAAACACACAGTCGTCTGCGCCTTCCGCAAAAGCCTTATCTACATGGACCGTCATATCGCCGGTTATAAGTATAATCGGAATATTTGAAAAATCTTTGCTCGCTTTTACGGTCTTTAAAACTTCAAAGCCGTTTATATCGGGAAGATTTACGTCAAGCAGTATTAAATCCGGTTTGTCGGCCGACAAAGCTTCATAAGCGCTTTCCGCGCTTAAAGCCTTTATAATTTGAAAGTTTTTAGTCTCCAAAATACTTTCCGCGGAATCTAAAAATGCCGCGTCGTCGTCAACAATCAGAATTTTCTTCTTTTCCACTTTTATTCCCCCGCTTTTTCAGGAAGCATTATTATATTTTTTTTCTCTAATTCTCCGGAAGGTTCCACATCCAAATCTACGGAATCGACAAGATAATATGTTTTTTGATCTAAAATTTTATACCCCAGAAATTTTAGCGTCATAATATAAGAGCCTTTAGGGATTTTTATGCCCAAAGGATCCTGCGAAGAAAAGCCGGCAAACACAACAGCCCCGTTTTCCTCTATTACGACATGAACGTTTGATAACGGATTTGTATAATTTTCCCAGTTATTAACAATATCTTTGAAAATCTCGAACCTATACGCTTTAGGCACTTTATCGTCTACAGCTTTAAAAATACGCTTAATTTGTTCGTCGTTTGCCGTTCTCACATCTAAAGAAATACCTGAAACAGTTCCGGTAATTTCATGCAGTTCTTTTGCGCTTTTTTTATGTTTCTGTGAAAACGATATTAAAAACCCTGCGCTTACCGTCGCCAAAACAACTAAAAACCCTATAAAATAAATACTTGTAAAAAAATTTCTGTCTCTGGCGGATTTAGGAATACACACGTTAAAATCGTATTTGGCTAAAAATTTATCCTCCGCGGAAGACTGAAGAGAAGTATCATCGGCTACCGTAACAGGACTGAAAACATAATCTTTTGTAGGATTATAAAAAGTGTTATCTTCGTCTACCCTTAGCGCCAATGCCGTGGTATTGTCTCTCCCGCCGGCATTATTGGCCGCCGCTATAAGCTCTTTCGTAACAACGTTAATATCTTTTCCGTGGATATCTACTATGTCTTTTATAACGGAATCTTCTATTTCGCCGTTTAAACCGTCGCTGCACATTATGTAATAGTCGCCGGGTTTTACCTCAACGGCTCTGTAATCAATTTTAATTACCGCTCCCGTTCCCAGAGCCCTTGTTATCATGCTCTGTATTTCGACCGTTTTTACGTCTTCTTCTCTCATTTTTCCTTCTTCAATCAGCTCATTAACTTTGGAATGGTCTTTGGTGAGAAGCTCTATAATGCCCGCTCTTATTCTGTAAAGTCTGCTGTCTCCCGAATGATATATGTGCAGAAGTCCCTTTTCAGCCTCAACTTTCGTCGCGACTACGGTAGTTCCCATACCCGCGAGTTTCGGATACTTAAGGGTAAGATTATATAACATTTTATTAGTAAGCATTATTGAAGCTATAGGACGAAGTATTTCGATATTTATATGGCTTAACTTGCTGCCTACGATACTTTTTATCTGGGCATCGTTAAGCTTATCGGAAGAGTTCAGCATAACTTCTACGGCGCACCTGCTGGCAAAATCGCCGGCGGCCCCGCCGCCCATTCCGTCGCATACTATAAAAAAATCTTTCGCGGAATTTATTCCGTAAGCGTCCTGATTTTCTTTTCTTACTAAACCGGTGTCTGTCCTGGCAGAATATAGAATCTTCATAGAAATTCAACCTTAACCTTTTTAGAACTTTCCCTCATGGCAAGCCTTACTTTAATAACTAAAAATACGACTAAAAGCGATATTCCTACAAATAACATTTTCCTGTATTTTGACTTGTAAGCGTCAAGCCCGTCAAAACCGGTATGCGACTGATTTCCCAAAAACATAGGCCATACGCGGAAGTTTTTCATAGTTCTCGCATTAGTGTCGATTACCTGAAGCGCATCCGTGGAATTTGCAAATAAAATATTTAAAAAACCTTTCCCGAATAAATCGGCAATAACAGGCGAAGAAGTAATCGGGCTGTTGCTGGCTCTTATTTCAGCCATTACTTCAAACTCTTTGCGTCTGGGGTTACTTTTAATAACCATTATTCTTCCGTCTTCCGTGGCTATTACGAAATCCATTAAACCGTCTTTATCAAAATCATACATTGCCGGCGAAGATATCATCCTTCCGGCGCCGGGAATTTGAAGCTTCCACAAAAGCTCTCCGGTCGGATATCCGATTTTTCCGCGCAAACCTAAAACAGAACCGTTTGCGGAAACAACAAACACGTCGCCTGTGCCTTTCCCGGTAAGATCCGCTACAAGCGGCGAAGCATTGCGGGACAGACCCGCGGGAGGAGTAGGTTCGACAAAATACGTCCAGCTGACGTCAAATTTACTGACGTCTATTGCGGAAATATACTGAGGAACGTTTGACTGCACTATAACGGCCGGAATGCCGCTGCCGTTAATATCGCCGACGACCGGAGCTCCGGCTATAAGATGCGGTTTGTTGGTTTTTGCAAACAAGTCCACGGTCTTTTTTGTCCTGGACTTGCCGTCTATAAAATACACCTTGCTGGCGTAATTAGCCACTACTACCATCGGAGCAATGTCTTTTGTCTGGTAAAGAACGGGGCTTGCATATATAGGAGCTTCCACATATTCGGTATATTTTTCATACAAACTGTCATAACCGACGTTATAAAGGAAGTGTACGGCGCCGTCTTCTGAACATACGACTATGTCCATTTTTCCGTTACCGGTCAAATCCGCTACAAGAGGAGTCATTTCAGACACCACGCCGCCTAACATTTCTTTTCTTATAAGGGTGCCGGACAGTCCGTCAAAAATAAAAAGCATTGAGGAATCCGACAAAACTATTATATCTTTGGTCCCGTCGTTATTTACGTCGGCAAGCATCGGCGAAGTCTTGCCTGAATTGAAAATTTCTATCTGGCGCCATAACGGGTCTCCTGTTCTGGCATCCCATGCGTATAAAAACCCCGACGCGGTAAGCATAGCTATGCTGTTTCTGCCGGTTCCGGTCAGGTCTCCCACAGCCGGAGTGGAAGTAATATCAAATTCCTCGAAATTTCTTAACGGAATATCTTTTCTAAAATCCTGATTAAGGCTCAAAGACAATTTCCAGCCTTTAGATTCCGGCGATAATAAAGAAATTCCGCTCCAGCCGGCCACTATATAAAACAGAGATACGCCTAAAACCGTCAATGTAAACAGCAAAGACAAAGGCCTTATTATTTTCAGCAAAAATATGCGCTGCTTAGCCGGGAGCGAATAATTTTCGTTTTTCGAACTTACAAACCTGAATATCGTCCTGCCTATTGAAATTTCATCGCCCGGTTCTATAATCATACTGTTAAGCTGTCCGACTTTTTGCCCGTTTACCGCAACTCCGCCAGTGCTTCCGACGTCGGTAATAAAAAACTGGCTGCCGTTTACGGAAATTTTGGCATGTCCCTTCGAAGCCGTCATATCGCCGGAAAGAACTATGTCATTTTCAATACCGCGCGGAGACTGCTGTTCCCTGCCTATAAAAGTATCGCCGTTTTTTACGGAAAATTTCTTTCCGAAAAATTTCCCGAAAATTCCTATAAGATAATAATCCGGCGCCTCCGGCGAAACATCGGGCGCCATAACTATGTAGTACTGCCCTATACCTATTATATCCCCGATTTTAAATTCGGATTCCGAAACTGTTTTACCGTTTAATTTTGTTCCGGTTATTGTATTCTGGTCCTTGACCGAATACCCTCCGTCTTTAAAAATAATCGAACAATGATGATCGGAAATATTACTGTCTTTTATGAGAATATCATTGCCCTTTTTGCTTCCCACAAAAATTCTGGATTTACGTTTGAGCACGTATTCGCCTAATATTTCTTCTTTTTTCTTCAAAAACAGCCTTGGCATTGTTTACTCCCTTATTAACCAAAAGTGAAGAGCGCTAAGTGATTGCATAGTAATCACTTTTACTTCTCACTTTGCCTTTATTATCTGGCTATAAAAAATTTATACATGTCATTCAATCTGTTTTCCACTCTTTCAATATCCGAACGCATTTCGTCTTGCGATTTTCTTATTTCGCTTTTCATATCGCCCGCAGTAGGCATTTCCGAAATGATTTTCCTTAATTCATTAAGCTGGTCTATAATAAAGTCCGTACCGACCGAAGAACCTTTCCCTTTTGCAGGCGACGCGGCAACAGTCCCTCCCCCGGAGTCAAGCTCATCAAGTTTTTTAGACAACCGCACATAGTTTGTCTGTATCTGTTCAAGAGTTCTTTTTATTTCAGTTATATCTGATGAAAACGAATCGCGCACATAAGAAGTCTTGTTTAAACTTGTTACGGTTGATTCCATGCTCTCAAGTCTCTTTGACAACGAATTAAGCTTTTCGTTAATAATGTTTATCCCGTTAGCATCATAAGAAACTTCGGAACCTTTATTTCTGGATTTTGACAACCCCGCTATCTGATTTTCATTTAAATCAATTCTCTTTGCAAGCAAATCAAGTTTTGAAATAACGTCCGCCTCTGTGCTGCTAAATGTTTTTGAAAATCCCGCTATTTGATTTTCATTTAAATCAATTCTCTTCGAAAGTAAATTAAATTTTAAGATGACGTCGTTTAAGTCCTTTGAAGAAATTTCGGAACCGCTGCCTTTAGAAACCGTTTTTGACAGTCCTGATATTTGATTTTCATTTAAATCAATTCTCTTTGCAAGCAGATCAAGTTTTGAAATTATGTTATTTATGTCCTTTGAAGAAAATTCAGGACCGCTGTTAGAAACTGTTTTTAACAGCACTGCTATCTGGTTGTCATTTGAATCTATTCTTTTAGCAAGCAGATCAAGTTTTGAAATTATGTTATTTATATCCTTTGAAGAAAATTCGGAATCGCCGCCTTTATTAGAACCTATTTTTGACAATCCTGCTATTTGATTTTCATTTAAATCAATTCTCTTTGCAAGCAGATCAAGTTTTGAAATTATGTTGTTTATGTCCTTTGAAGAAAATTCGGAATCGCCGCCTTTATTAGAACCTGTTTTTGACAATCCTGCTATTTGGTTATCATTTGAATCTATTCTCTTCGAAAGCAAATTAAGTTTAAAAACGATGTCGCTCATGTCCTTTGAAGAAAATTCGGAATCGCCGCCTTTATTAGAACCTGTTTTTGACAATACTGCTATTTGGTTATCATTTGAATCTATTCTCTTCGAAAGCAAATTAAGTTTAAAAACGATGTCGCTTATGTCCTTTGAAGAAAATTCGGAATCGCCGCCTTTATTAGGACCTGTTTTTGACAATCCCGCTATTTGGTTTGAAGTTAAATCCATCCTCTTTGAAAGCATATCCACTTTCACATTTAAAGAATCTATATTTTTTAACAAGGAAGCCGAACCTTTGAAGCCTGAACCGCCTCCGGATTCAACCTGCTGCTGCAATTCTCTGAACACCTTAGAATTTTTTAAACTGCTGTCCAAAAGCATCGGCATATTAGGCGTTAAATCGGAAATGAGCTGAACTATATCCACTCCGTCCGACGATTTACCGCCTTTTTTTTCAAAAGAAGAAATCTTGTTTTTTAAACTATCGAATTCCTGACGGGTTATAAACGTTTTAGACGCATCAGCGGACAGCGAGGCAACAGCACTTCTTGTCCTTTTGTCGTATTCATAAAGAGCCTGAAGCAAAGATCCTCTGGTTACAGGCTCTTCCTCGACAAAAACGGTTTCCCCGTACCTATCGATAAATTTGGGCATTTTTGTACTGAACTCATTGATTATCTCCCTTAAAACAGGATCATTAACGTCGCGTTTTACGGCTGAAAACACGGGAGCGGCGTTTACTGTCATAACTGCGGCAACAAACAAAGAAATCATCTTTTTAATTTTCATACCGCACCTCTTAAAATAAAAATTCAACTAAATTTTATTTGACTTATTTAAGCGGTTTTGCGCAATTCACGCAAAATCTAAGTTTTCTTCCGGCCGGCACTGTATTTATATAACCGCAATAAGGACATAATATTACCTGAACGTCACCTTCTTTTTCTTCCGGAGAAGTAACGACAGGCGTCCTAGGTTTGTCAGGTTCAGGTTTGTCAGGCGCAGGAGGAATAACAACTATCGGTTCTGTCTCTTCAGCAGGAGCTTCAGCCACCATAATTATTTTATGACTATATCCCCTGCCGGGAGCTAAAACAACGTCAAACTGCTGTTCTATATAACCTTGCGCGACAACTTTTCCTATTACCTGACCCGGGTCAAAAGTGTCAGTCCACGCGCCTTTATTATTTGTTTTTCCGGCGATTTTATCGTCAATCCAGACAAAAACGCTTTCAAGCGGAATTTCTTTTCCTTCACCGTTTAAATACACTACGGATATATTGAGAGGCACTTTTGCATAAACCATTTCCGCTTTTACGGAATTTATTTTTTCTATATCGACATTGTTTCTCACGTAAGGTTCAAATTCGTCCGCGGTAAAAGTAAATTTATAAACACCGCTGGGAAGAGGAACGGTAACCGGCTTGCCGGTGCCGACTTCTCTTGTAGTCTGAAATTCTTTGCCTTCAATTTTAAGTTTAGCTACAAAAGATTCGGCTCTGCTTTGGCTTGATTGAACCCTGAAAGTAATATATTTATTCATTTTAACAAAAAGTTCCGACGCAGACGCAGCCGAAATCTCAACTTGTTTTACAGACTCGCCGTAGCGGCCTTCAGGATCCATAAATCTTACTTTGTAATTTCCGGCTACCATATTTGTAGTTAAAGGAGTAACTCCTCTGGGCTTGCCTTCGCCGTCAACATGAACCGTCATTTTTGACGGAACGGAAGTAAATTTAAATTTCTTAAACATTCTGCCTTTTATGGTAAATATATTTTCTCCGTCTATGTTTTTAAGTCCGGTTTCCCAGAAACGTTTATCGACATCGCCGAATATTTCTTCTTTGGTAGATCTTGAAAAATCTATGTTGCAAAACCCGTCTTCGTGCCCTTTGGATTTTGAACCCAGATCTTCAAACCCGGCAAGAGCAAGCCTTACGGTATGCTCTCCGGCGCTTAACTGTATTTTACACGGAGTAACGCCGAACTTATTGCCGTCTATATAAACATCGGCTCCCTGAGGGTCGGAGTTTACGTCGAGATCAAAATCGAAAACAAGCTCTATCTTTTCATTTTTCCTTCTGTCGGACCTTGACGTTCTTTCTTCAATTTTGACAAGACGCCGCACCGGTCTGAAACCTTCCTTCAAAGCCACAATATCATAAGTCTGCGGCTGTATTTTTCTTAAAGGAATAGGCATATTCGAACTTTCGCTCTGAAGGATTATGGTGCCGTCTCTTGCTTTCATGGTTACCATGGCTCCTGCCGGAACCGTGGTTATTACAATGTCCGGCGGATACATTCTGGCATACACGGCTTTTCCGAAAGGAGTAATTTGTTTAAAAATATCTATGCCGAAAAATAAGAGCGCCGCGAAAACTATAAAAATCGCAGTTTTTATTATCCTGCCTTTAAGCGCTTTAAATTGCTTTACAAACCAGTCCCCGACTTCTTCAAAAACCGTTTTACCTTTGGCTTCTTCCTGAACCTGCGAAGGCGTTTTTGCAACCTTTTGCGGCTGTGCAAAATTATCAGACGGAGGTTTATCATACTGCTGGGCCGCATTCTGGGACTCAAGAATAACGCCGGCTGCTGCGACTGTTTCAACATTATTTTGATTTTGTTCGTTTTGGAAAGGAGTACTTTGAGACTGAATGTCCGACGGAGCTGTATTGATTAAATCTCCGACCATAAAATCATGACAAATTATCCTCTGGATTGAGGTATTATTCTTTATTTCCTGCCTGTCTACGGACTTTATAATGTTGACTACACTGTCGGAAGCATTCAGATTGTTTTCCATAACTTTGGAAATAAAAGACGCTAAATCCACAGACAATTCTTCGGTCTCAACGCCTTTCAAAAGCCTTCTTAAATCGCGGTACATTTCTATGGCTCTTTCGTATCTTACGTCTTTTTCCTTTTCTAAAGCCTTAGAAAGTATTTCCTTTATTTCATAGGGAAGTTTAAAACCTTTAAGCAAGGCTATGTCGAATTTCTCGTTCATAACCTGTTCTTTTATCTCATGATTTGTACCGTTGTAAAGCTGTTTGCCCGTAAGCATTTCATACAAAACAACGCCTATGGAAAAAATATCGGAGCGGTGGTCTATGCTAGATTCGCCTCTTATCTGTTCCGGAGACATATACGGATATTTTCCGGTTACTACGTTTTGTTTTATGCCGTCTTTTATTTCGTCGGCGGTTTTCGCGATTCCGAAATCGCTGAGTTTTACGTTTCCGTCAAATGAAATCAAAACATTTCCCGGAGATATGTCGCGGTAAACTATCCCGAAAGGCTTGCCTGTTATCGAATCTCTCGCCACTCGGTTGGCGTAATCAATTGCCTTAAGCACGCTTATGCATATTAAAACGGAAAGTTCCCAGGGGATTCTTATCTGAAGTTCATTACATCTTCTTATTACGTCTTCTAAATCAACGCCTCTTACAAAGTCCATTGCAATATAATAGGCGCCGTTGTTTCCTTTCCAGAAATGCTGTACCCTTACGATATTGTCGTGGATAATATTTTTAGCTATTAAAGCTTCTTTATAAAACATTTCCACAAATTTCTGTTCCGAATATTCTTTGCGGAGTTCTTTGACGGCAATAAAATTTCTGAGGCTGAAATCGTACGCCTGCCATACGACGCCGAAACCGCCCTGTCCTATTTTTTTCACGGTTACATATTGGTCATTAATAAATAAACTTAAATCCAAGCCGTTAAGAGATTTACTTTCAGCCATTATTCATCACCTTTAACAATATTATTAGGCATATTATAATATATTACATATTGATTTTACAATAGTTTTTTAAAAGATTGAAATTCGAAGGCCCGGCCTGCCCTGCAACTTCACGCAGAGCGAACTCCGACATCTAAACTTCCGTAATCGTTTCAGTATTATTACCAACGGTTTCAAAAGCCTGTTTATCGACAATTGCAGGTTCGGTTTGCAGCTGCTGTGCGTACTGCGAATCAACGGTTTCTTTTTCTCCGCTATTAAAAGGCAGTTCCGGTTCCGGGAGATTTTCAGTCTGCTGCGCTTCTTTAGGCACATTATCTATCAGCGGAAGTTCGCTTAAATGCGCAAGACCGAAATGTTTTAAAAACTCCTGCGTCGTGCCGTAAAGCAAAGGCCTTCCGAGCGTCTCTTTTCTTCCGACTATTTTTATTAACTTTCTTTCAAGAAGCGTATCTATTACGCCCGAAGATTCCACGCCTCTTACTTCGTCGATTTCAGCTCTGGTTATCGGCTGTTTGTAAGCTATCATGGCAAGCGTTTCAAGCGCCGAAGGAGAAAGTTTTAAAACATTTTTTTCTTTGAGAAGCTTTTTTATCCACGGCGAAAAATTTGTTTTTGTCGCGAACGTCCATCCTTCCGCCACGAATTTAATTTCATAGGGCTTATTCATATTTTCATATTCGGTTTTTAATTCGTTTAAAAGATTTTCAATATTTGCCGTATCGGAATAATCTTCTTTGATTATGTCTTTAAGCTCTTTCAGGCTCAAAGGCCTTTCCGACACAAAAAGCAAAGCTTCCAAAACTTGTTTAACTTCAGATATTTCCATCTTAATCCTCTCGATTTTCCTGTTCTGTTTCAGGTTCAAGTTCAAAATCGGGCGCCGGAACTTCCGTACTGAGCGGCTTTTCTTCTTCAATTAATCCCAATTCTTCTTCCTGTTCCTTTACGTTATCTTCGACTTCCTCATTATAAACTTTGTAAATCCTTATATCCTGAAACAGCTCCGACTGTTTCGCGGCAACTTGCCTGTTTTTTATAAGTTCCAAAACGGCCATAAAACAAACAATCAAAGCCATTCTGGTTTTTTGCATTTTTAAAATTTCGGTGAAAGAAATGTACTGTTTTCCTTCAAGTATATCAAGTATTTCTCTTATTTTTGTTTCTATCGGAATTTCCTGATACATTATTTCTTTGATGTCGTCAGGCAGAGCCGTCAACGCTTCGCGGAAACTTTCCATTAAATCAAAAATCGTCGCTTCCAAAACAAAATCGGTTTTATTTACCACGGGCGCGGGTCTGTAATAAATCTGGGAATTTTCTATAGCCTTATAAGATAAAAGTTTTCCTATCTCTTTATATTTTTGGTATTCAATCAATTTATTTTTTAAATTGTCAAACGGGTCTTCTTCTCCGTCTTTTCCGATTTCCGACGGCAAAAGCGTTTTAGCTTTTATCTGCATTAAAGTTGACGCCATAACGAGAAATTCGCCCGCGATATCTATGTTAAGCTCTTTCATCAAATCGAGATAAGAAAGATATTCGGAAGTTATATCGGCTATTTTTATCTCGCTGATTTCCAAATCGTTCTTTTTTATTAAATGCAAAAGAAGGTCTAAAGGACCTTCAAAAGTATCTAAATGAATATCGTATGACATAATTTCCTTTTAACAACAAAGTTCAAAGTGAAAAGTGTAAAGTGCAAATATTGTGTTTCGGCAAAGCCGAAACGAATTTTAGGTTTTTGCAAGGCAAAAACACATCATTTCAACTTTTAACTTTGCACTTTAAACTTTGTCTTTTAAAATTTCAGGGCTTTCCTTATTTCCGTCATCGTCGCATGCGCGGCTTCTCTCGCCTTTAAGCAGCCGCTTTCAAGTATCTTTTCCAAATACGCTTTATCGTTCATTAAATCTTTTCTTTTATCTGCAAGAGGCTTCATAAACTCCGAAAGCATTTCCATAATCTGTTTTTTGCACGCCACGCAGCCTATTGTTCCGTCTTTACATTCCTGTTCTCTAGTTTTATAATTTTCGTTAAATATTTCGTGAAAAGCAAAAACCACGCAGCCGTCCGGATGCCCGGGGTCGTCTTTTTTTATTTTCTTCGGGTCGGTAAACATACTACGGACTTTTTCTTTTATCGAATCGTCGTCTTCACCCAGAAAAATAGAATTCCCGTACGATTTCGACATTTTTCTGCCGTCAAGTCCCGGCACCCGCGCGGATTTAGTGAGTTTTTCTTTCGGTTCAATAAGTATCTCGCCGTAAAAATTATTAAAACGTCTTGCGATTTCTCTTGTAAATTCCAAATGAGAAAGCTGGTCTTCGCCTACGGGAACAAGATCCGCTTTATAAAGAAGAATATCCGCCGCCTGAAGCACCGGATAACCTAAAAAACCGTAATTGTTTAAATCTTTATTTTGTATCTGGGCAATCTGTTCTTTATATGTGGGACATCTGTAAAGCCAGCCTAAAGGAGTTATCATCGACAATATCAAAAAAAGCTCGCTGTGCTGATACACCTGGGACTGCTTAAAAATAACGCTTTTTTCAGGGTCAATGCCCGCGGTAAGCCAGTCGGCGATCATCTCCAAAGTATTTTCGCCGATTTTGGAAGTGTCGGCATAATCGGTAGTCAAAGCATGCCAGTCTGCCGACATATAATAACAATCGTATTCGTTTTGAAGCTCAACCCAATTTTTCAACGCGCCGAAATAATGCCCCAGATGAAGTCTCCCGGTAGGACGCATTCCAGACAGTACTTTTTTTCGCATTTTCCCCTCGTCAAGAGCCGATAATTAATTTTATGAAAAAGTTTATAACAGGGCCCACAAAACGCCATAGTATACCCGAATACAACAAAACGACCAAAATCAAAAAACCCGTATACGGATTCAAATTCATATATTTGACGGCAAGTTCTTTAGGCAAAAAATAAGTTATGACTTTCGAGCCGTCAAGAGGAGGAACAGGCACAAGATTTATAACCAAAAGAACTATGTTAATCAAAACCATTATGTACAAAAAAGTTTCTATCGAAGCGCCAAAACCCGCTTGAAAATCCGGAAAAATTCTAATAAGCCTTATTCCCAAGCCAGACACTACGGCAAGTAAAACATTTGATAAAGGCCCGGCCGCCGAAACCAGAGGTATATCGGTTTTTGGATTCTTAAGCCTGTAAGTATTTATGGGAACCGGCTTTGCCCAACCAAAAAGAATGCCTGTGTTCATCAAAAGTAGTACTCCCGGAAGAATAATAGTGCCGAACAAATCTGTATGCGGAACGGGATTTAAAGTAATTCTTCCGGCCATTTTCGCGGTATCATCGCCCCTTAAATTAGCAACATACGCATGCGCGACTTCATGCACGATAACAGAAAAAACCAGAACTACTATATATATGAATATTGTCATTTTTAGATGCTTGGAAGTTTAGATGCATGGACGCATAGCAAAAACAAATTCCGTTACTATGCATCCATGCGTCTATGCGTCCAATCTTCCGCCTTTACAAAATTTTATATTTTTTCCGTTTTTTTGTCAATCTGGCATTTTACATTGATTTTTGAAGCTTTTTCTTATAAAATTGCGGCTTATAAAAGCGCTTGCGATAATAATAATAACCGTACCCTCTATTATGTACTTGCGGTATTTAACAAACATTTCTCTGTCATAATACTCTCCGCAAAGGAATGCCCCTGCAAACAAAGCTACCCATGAAAGCAAGTATAAACCTAATCCGATAAAATAGTAACTTTTCTTACGCCTGACTTTTGCAAGATGAATAAAAAACGCAAGGCCTGCCCATCCGAGCGGAAAGTTTATAATTATTAAAAATAATCCGATTATTACCGAAGCAGGCAGGCTGTTAATAAATTCAATCATTATTCAGCCTTTTTTTGACGTCTTCAAACATTGATTTATTTTTGGAAAGGCGGTCGAAAAGTTTCGCGTAATGCAGCAGGCTGGAATTATGCTTAAGTAAAATTTTTAAAGCGGAAGTTATACTGTTTGCGTCAATCGTCTTACTGCCCTTTAAAACGGGCAAAACTTTTGGTATGGAAAACTTTCTTGCTATGCTTGGCGAAATTTTTAAAGCGCCGATTCCTATTTTTGAGGCCGTATACTTCAAAACGGATTCTTCATCTTCTACTTCCTGCTCGGATTTTAAAATCAAAACTAAATCTTCTATTCCGAAAATAAGAAGAGGCTCATAATTGATTTTTTGTTTCTCCGCAAAATTGTCAAGAGCCGAACGGAATTCCTTCAGCATTTTTTCCCTGCACCGCGCAGCCTGATTTTGGAAAGTCAAAGGATACACAAATGCGATAAGTTCATTTTCGCTGTCGTGGTAAAGAATGAAACATTCGGCATAAAACATCTCGCCGCACTGGGGACAGGAAACGAGATTTATTTCACCGGCTATCAAAGCTTCTTTAAGCTCCGGATTATCCGCGACGCTTATGGCGGAAATTAAATCCGCATCAAAAACATTGCCGCAAGGACAAGTTATTTCCTCAAGATTTGAAATAGACATACGGAAATTTTACTATTTTCAAAATAAATTATCAATCGACAAAAGAAAGTTGTTATTCCGCTCTTTTGTCGTCCCCGAGTGTTTTAAGAGTTTTTTCAAAACTCTGCCTTTGGCAGTTACGGGGATCCATGTTAAACTTGGATTCCCGCTTTCGCGGGAATGACAGACAAAGGCAACTCAATTAGGCGCCAAAGTAAATAAAACAAAAAAACATTTTTTGCCAAACGTCATAGTTTTTTATAAAATAGAAAAAATTTGATACACGGCGGAGGCGCTCGATGAAAAGACGCGAATTTATAGTCAACTCTTTGTTAACCATAGGAGGAGCAGCTTTGCTTGGCGGCTGCGACGTCAAAAACAAAACAAAGACCGGCGCAAAAAACAACGGTAAAGTAGTAACAAGAAAATTTCAAAATCTGGACATTCCTTTGCTTTCATTCGGCTGCATGCGCCTACCCACAATAAACGGACAAATCGACATGGAACAGTTTGAAAAAATGGCGGATTACGCTATGCGCCACGGCGTAAATTATTTTGACACAGCTTATATGTACCACGGAGGGGAATCCGAAAACGCCGTAGGAAGAATACTAAGCAACTATAAAAGAGACAGTTTTTTTCTTGCGACTAAAAACCCGCTGCGCGCGCTGATTACTAAAGACGACGTCAGAAGAATCTTTGAAGAGCAGTTGAGAAAATGCCGCGTCGACTATTTTGATTTTTATCTTGCCCATAATATTTCCGTATTAACAATAGATAACTTCCGTAATTTTGGCGTGTATGAAGAGCTTATGAAACTCAAAGAAGAAGGGTTGGTAAGACACGTCGGGTTTTCCTATCACGGTTCTTACGAACTTCTTGAGGAAGTGGCCAGCGAATATCCCTGGGAATTCTCCCAGATACAGCTGAATTTTCTCGATTGGACTGCAATGAATATCAATAAAAACTATGAAGTTTTGACAAAAGCCGGCATACCGGTACTGCCGATGTCGCCTTTAAGAGGAGGCGCTTTGACCAGACTTACCGGCTCTGCGGCGAAGGTTCTTAAATTCGAAGCTCCGAATGACACGCAGGCTTCTTTTGCTCTCCGCTGGGTAGCAGGAAGAGAACACAATTTTACCGTTTTAAGCGGAATGAGCAGTTTGCAGCAGATGCAAGAAAATGTTGAAACCTTTATAAACTACCGCCCTTTTACGGAAAAAGAAGAACAAATCGCGGAAAGAATATCCGCAATCCTTCAAAAAAAAGGCGAAATAAACTGCACTACTTGTAATTACTGTGCAGATTGCCCTAGAGGCATACAAATAGCGATTATTTTTGACGCATATAATAATTACAGAGCAACGGGAAATACAGAAGCATTCCTTAAAAGATACGACGCTCTCAGGGACAGGGAAAAAGCGGACAGATGCATAAAATGCGGGCTTTGCAATGAAAATTGCCCGCAGTTGCTTGATATTCCCCCGCTTTTGGCAATGGTCGATGAAACTGTAAAAAATCTAAGAACAAAAGAAACGGTGGCATAAAATGGCTATGAAAAAAAATACTTTTTACCGTATCAGACTTATTACCGCTGTTTGCGTCGGAATTTTATCTTTGGCGGCATTTACGGGACTTTTTTACGCCGTAAAAATTTTTGACTTACAGCTCGGGGCGCTGCTGCAGAGAGTATTCGTTGATTTCTCGATAATAGCTTTAGTTTTACTCGCGTTTATACTGATAATGACTTTTCTTTTCGGGAGATTATACTGCTCCGCTTTATGTCCGCTTGGAATTTTGCAGGAATTTATCGGCGTATTTAAGAAGAAAAATTCCGGAACGCAGAAAAACCTTTTCTTCAAGTACATAATTGCCGCCATAGTATTCGGAACTTTAGCCGGCGGTACAGCCTGTATACTTCGTCTGGCGGAACCTTATACTTATTTCGGTTCGGCTTTTACTTTGTCTGCCTTAGGAATAATCGCGGTTATCGTAATAATTGTAATCATATTTATAAAAGACAGATTTTTCTGCACAAACATTTGCCCCGTGGGCACGGTTCTGGGATTAATATCAAAATTTTCCGTCAATAAAATATATTTGCAAAAAACTACATGTACGTCCTGCGGAATTTGCGGAAATATCTGTCCGGCAGGCTGCATAAACACAAAAGAAAAAACCGTAGACAATGAAATCTGCATAAAATGTTTAAAATGCCTTAACGTATGCCCCGTAAATTCCGTAAAATACGCAATGAGTCCTAAAGAAAAAGAAGAAGTGAAATTCAGCCCGAAAAGACGCCAGTTTGTTTTAGCGGTTTCAACCGTCGCCGTTTTTGCCGCCGCGGCAAAAGCCGGAGCCGTAATAAAAAAGATTTTGTCGGAAAAATTTTCAGACGTAATCCTTCCTCCCGGAGCATGGAATGAAGAGAGATTTTTAAATAAATGTTTAAACTGCAATCTCTGCGTTAAGGTATGCCCGACAAATATCATAAAAAAAGCCGACGCTAAATACGGAGCCGTAAGCATTGATTTCAGCAAAGGGTTTTGCGAATTCAATTGTATAGAATGTATTAAGGCGTGTCCTGCCGGAGCATTGCAAAGAATCTCATTGCCTGAAAAACAAAGGATGAGAATAGCCATGATTACTCCTCCGGAAACAGAAGCTCCTAAAGCCGTGGAAGCGTGTCCGACGCAAGCGCTGGTTCAAAATCCCAAAGGCGCAAGACCGTTGTTTTCTGCTTCAAGATGCATAGGCTGCGCGGCATGCAAGATAAAAAGTCCGGAAACAAATATTCGGATTTACGGCGTTAAAATTCAAAAAATTTTGTAAGAAGATGAGCAGTTGGGAGGATGGGAAGTTGAGTAAAGGCAGAGTTTTTTGGTCGTTGTCGTTGCGTCTCTTCTCAACCTCTCAACTTCTCATCATCTGTAGTTAAAGGAGGCCGTTATGTCTTTGGGAATAGGCGAAATAGTCGTAATTATCATTGCGATAGTAATTTTATTCGGCGGAAAAAAAATACCCGAACTTGCAAGAGCATTGGGAAGAGCTTCTTATGAATTTAAAAAAGCAAGAGAGAGCATAGAAAAAGAAATAACCGCGGCTGAAAGCGAAGCTAAAAAAATTGAAAACGCCGTAAAAGCCGGCGCGACTACGGAAACAAAAGAAAGTGGCAAAAGCAATTCTTAATTCCTCTCTTTTGTCATCCCCGAAAGTTGTAATCGGGAATCCATTTTCAAAAATAACGTGGATTCCCGTTTTTACGGGAATGACAAGAAGATTGATGACATAGGCTAATAATATGACGGATAAAGAAGAAAGTTTAACGCAGCACCTGGAAGCGTTAAGAAAAGCGCTTATACGGAGTTTTGCCTGTATTGCAATACTCCTTCCTTTTGCGTTTTGGGTATCGCCGAAAGTTTTGGATTTTTCCATAAAAGTGCTGCTTGGCGACAGCGGCATACACTTAAATTATTTCTCGCCATTGGAAGTGTTCATACTCCAGATGAAAATCGCTCTTTTTATCGCTTTAATCGTTTCTTTTCCATACATTGCCAAAAATATCTGGGATTTTATCATGCCGGCATTGCACAGCAAAGAAAAAAAGTTTATTAAATCGATAGTATTTTTCTCATCTTTGCTGTTTTGCTTCGGAATAGCTTTTTGTTTTTTTATAATACTGCCTATTATAATCCGATTCGGCATGAGTTTTGCCTCGCCGCAAATGCAGCCTGTTTTTGGAGTATCAAATATCATTACGCTTTCTTTAAGCCTGTCAATAGTTTTCGGCATTATGTTCCAGTTTCCTTTAATAACTTACGCGCTTATAAAATCAAACATTATTTCTTATGAAAGCGTAAGCTCGAAACGTTCTTACATTATAATAGGTATTCTGATCATGGCAACCCTGCTTACGCCGCCTGACGTTTTAAGCCAGATTCTGCTGTTTCTGCCTACTTATATGCTTTTTGAACTCGGACTTCTGTTCGCGCGCAAAAACAACAGAAGATGAGCAGCTAAGAAGTTGAGAAGCTGAGCAACGACAACGACAAAAAAATATTTGTTTTTGCTCAACTTCTCAGCTGCCCAGTTTCTCATCTTCTTTTTTTACCGGTCAAATTTTTCCTTTAATATTTTATACGCTTCTTCCGGATCGTCAATATCAGAAACAGTCTTTTCCATAGGACATTTATCATCGCCGGATTTGTTAGTTATATAATCCACAATTTTGTCCGCGGAATATTTCACATTATATTTTTCCAAAACCGGTATGGCTTCCTTTGAAAGAATTCCCGTATAAAGTTCCGCAGCTCCTCCGTAAACCAAAATAAGAGAAGAAGCCTTTCCGGTAACTTTATCAAAAACATAAGCATTTTTAAAATTTCCGTTTTCAAGATGCTTAAAAAGCGGCTTTATCCCGTTATCGTCGTAAGTTTTAACAACGCCGCCATTATAAGCCACGACTAAAGCGTGGTTTTGCGACAATTCTTTTAACTCATTCAACGATATGCTTTTCTTATTCGCAGCCGCGCAGCCCGAAATTATTGCTGCAAAAAACAATAATACAACCGAAAAAATCAGAAAACTTTGCTTTTTCATTTTTTTCCTTCTCTTATAAATTTTCAATAATTATAACAATTTTTCAGTCAACTGCATTTGAAAAACTTTATTATTCTGCGGCTGTCTTGCGCATAAATTGATTAAATTTGTCGTAGCTTCTTGCAAGCTCGGCATACTCTTTGGCTTTAGTTTCATCGCCGGATTCCCTATATAACCAGGCAAGTCCGCCTTTTATCCCGGCTGAGTGATAGTAGTATTGCTCGGCTTTTAAACTGCTGTCAACGGCTTTTTGCAAATACATTCTCTTTTGTTCAGGGTCAGTCTGTTTTGTGGACAGAAAATATAAATATTCCGAAAGAGCATTCCAATAAACAGGGTTCTTTTTATCACTTATCGTTGCTTTTTCGTACATTTGCACAGCCTGTTCGTACTTACCTTGTTCGCGTAAAAAATCACCCTCTTCATAATAGTTTTGGGCAATAACCAAAGATGCAAAAATATAAATAAAGCATAAAACCGGTATAAAAATCAGAAGAGCCGGAATGCGCGTTTTTCTTTCGGCGATTGTAACGGTAAAAGCCGTGCCGGCTATAACATAAAAAACAAGCATATTTGCCGGAATAAAAAAGTTGTAATCAATTAAATTTAAACATATAAAAACAACAGCCGAAATAAACGCTGCCTTGATATACGGCTGTTCTTTGTCTTTGATTTTTATGCGGTTAAAAATATTTTTCGTAACCGCAAAAGCGGCGGCCGTAAAAGCCGCAAAACCGAATATGCCGGTCTCGGCCAGCAGCTGCACGGCTATATTGTGCGCGAACATCGTATTAAGAGTAAGTTCCGGCCTGTAAAAAAGATGCAATGCCGAAAAATTTCCAAAACCCGCGCCAAAAAACGGATGCGCTTTAAATATTATTATGGCGGTCTTCCACCACAAAAGCTTGTCCGAAAAACTACTCCAGCCGGTCTTTGAATGAACCGCATAAAACAAACCCGCCATGAAAACCGCTGTCGTAGCGAAGAAAAATATTTTCAACGATATATTTTTTTTAAGTTTCACAAAATAAAATACCGCGACAAAATAAGCCAAGGCTGCGTCAAAAATTGATTTTGACGCCAATATTGCCGCAAATATTACAAATGCCGCGATAAGAAAGATTTTAGGATTTTTGTTTTTTTCCACAAAGCCGAAGTTTAGAGGATATACAAGAAGAAGAAAGCCTGCGGCTATATTGGCGTTTAATGAAAAGTTTTTTTCTTCGTCCGGATTCCCGCTTGCAAGCGAAGCAAACATCATAACCGCAACCCACACGCCAAGGGCAGCCAGCGTTATCAGTATATTTTCTCTGTTGCGTTCGTCGGCGTATAAAGCGGCGAAAAATGCGATTGTCGCGTTCAACATGGTAAGAAGCGATATTCTGACATTTGCCTGAAAGTCCGCCGAAAAATAAGAAACAGCCGCCGCAACAAGCGGCAAAAGAACTATAAGCGCGTTTTTAGGTTCAAAAGATTTTCTTACAAAAACAATTGAAAAAGAAAGCGAAAGGAGAATAAAACATACAACCTGAGCGGTAAACGAAAAAACAAATCCCCCTCCTAAAGATATCACCAGCACTATAAGAAGGCAATAAAAGGAAAGGTCGTTTTTCTTCAACTCGCCTAAAATATTAAGTTTTTCCATGCTTATCTTTTCCTTATACTAAAATAAAAAACTGCCCAAAATTTGCACACTTAGAATGGATTATTACCACGATATTCTATAATTTTACCCTACAATAAACAAACTGAACCGCTTTCTGATAATGGTAAGTTACGAGGAGCCTTACTGCAAATATAGCAATATGAATAAAACAAAACTTTTTTTAGTAAGATATATTTGATAGAATCTCATATGTAAAAACAAATATTTAAAATTTACTAAGACAAGAAATGTTTAGGAGAAAACAATGGATTTAAGACCTATGGTACAATTTATGGTTGAAAAAAAGGCATCGGACTTGCACATCCGAGCCAACAAGAACGCCGTAATCAGGGTGGACGGAGTGATAATTCACACGGAGTTTATGCTTTCTTCCGAGGACACTTCGCGCTTAGCGCATTCCATGATGAACGATAGTCAAATAGAAGTTTTCTCCAAAAGGCACGAGATAGATCTTGCTTATGAAATCAGCGACATAGGGCGCTTCAGGGTAAACATTTTTAGACAGCTCGGATTAGTTAATATAGCGCTTAGGAATTTTGGTTTTGATTTGCCTACTATAGAAAGTTTAAATCTGCCGCCTGCCGTTTCTAAAGTCGCGCAAAATAACAGCGGCATCGTTCTAGTTACCGGGACAACGGGTTCCGGCAAAACAAACACTTTGGCCGCGATAGTGGATTACATCAACACAAATTACCAAAAAAATATCATCACGATAGAAGATCCTGTGGAGTTTATCCATAAAGATAAAAAATCTATCGTCAGCCAAAGGGAACTTGGCTTCGACACTTTAAGCTTTGCCGATGCTTTAAAAAACGTTGTCCGCCAAGACCCGGACGTAGTTTTGATTGGCGAAATGCGCGATTCCGCTACCGTCATGGCCGCAATTACCGCCGCGCAGCTCGGACATTTGGTACTCTCGACGCTGCACACAATTAACGCTTCGCAAAGCATCAACAGAATTTTGGATTTTTTTCCCCAGCATCAGCAAGACCAGCAGCGCATGGTTTTAGCCGATATCTTACGCGCCGTCTTATCGCAAAGGCTGCTGCCCGTTATCGACGGCGGACGCGTGCCGGCCATGGAAATTTTAGTTAACACATCGCACGTAAAGGATTTGATATACGAAAAAAAATTCTCAGAAATTAACGCGGCTATAAAGGACGGCGCTTACTATGGCATGCAAACTTTTAACCAGTCTTTGCTGTCGCTTTATGCAGAAGGCAAAATAACGGCGGAAACTGCGCTTGAGACATCCGGCAGCCCCAAGGAATTGATGTTAAGCATGAGCGGAATAAAAACTTCGGCTGAAAGTTCCAGGAATGTGTTGCATCAAAGGGACGCTCAAGAGGCCGCTGCTAAGGAAGCCGCTGAAGCCGCTGCTAAAGAAGCTGCTGCTCAAGAGGCAGCTGCTAAAGAAGCCGCTGCTCAAGAGGCAGCTGCTCAAGGGAACACTACTCAAGGAGACGCTGCTCAAGAGGGATGGTGGTCAAAGAGATGGTCAAAAGGACAGAAGAAGTGACCGTGGTTTAATGTAGTTTTTAGAGATAGCAGACAGAGAAGAATAACTCTTAACTACTTATTTATATCCCCAAAATTAAAGCTGCAAGCAATTCCATATTGCCGCTTATTGCTCCGTAAATATATCTTTCATAAATATCTTTGTTATTAGGTGGGTTTAGGTGAAGTTCAATCCTTTCTTTAATGGCAAGAGTTCTTATAAATTCTCTTCGAGTTCTGCCGTTGCCCTCTCTGAAAGGATGTGATTTGGACATTGTTGAACTGCAAAAGTTCAAACACATATTAGACTTAAAAAAACTATAATCTATTAAGCGAAATAAGCTTAAAGATAAAACTTTTTGAGGGTCTAATAATGGAATACTTTCAAATTTATCACAAAATACCAGCCATCCCGCCGGAGATGTTAGCCGCCTAAACCGTTTTTTGTCTGTTACTGTAAAAGGGGAATAATTTAGGTCATAACTATGAAAGAGCAATCACAAAAAAAGACTTCTTCCAACTTACTGAAAACCGACGGCGGCAAAACCAAATCGAACGCTATCGAAATACCTTCCGTCTCTTTGCCTAACGGCGGCGGGGCAATAAAAGGTATTGACGAAAAATTTTCCGTGAACACAGTCAACGGCACAGCCGCATTTTCAATTCCCCTTCCCGTTTCGCAGGCAAGAGGCGCTGTTCCTTCATTGTCTATCGCTTATAATTCGGGCGCTGGCAACAGTATTTTCGGTTTAGGATGGAACTTAAATTTAGGATCTGTCAAACGTAAAACAGACAAAGAACTGCCTCAATATATCGATTCGATTGATTCGGATACGTTTATGTTTTCGGAAGCGGAGGATTTAGTCCCCGAGTACATGAAAAATCCGGACGGAAGTTTTCAAACGGATAGTGACGGCGAGTATCTTTTTAACGAAAGGATTTCGCCTGACGGATTGTTTGTCGTCAGAAGATACAGACCAAGAATAGAAGGCCTCTTTGCAAGGATTGAACGTTGGACGCAAAAAACGACAGGACGAATTAAATGGCGTATTATAACAGGCGATAATAATACTACGCTTTTCGGATGGACGGATAATGCCGTCTTGTCCAGCCCGGACGCGCCGGAGAAAATTTATGAGTGGCTGCCCGAATTTGTCTTTGACGATAAGGGAAATTGCGCGCACTATATTTATAAAAAGGAAGATGCTGCGGGATTTGATGAATCGCCGCTTCATAACCGTAACAGGCGAAAAGCAGGGTCTCTCACGTATACCAATTGCTATCTTGAAAAAGTCCTTTACGGCAATAAAACGCCGTACAAAAAATCAGGAGATCCTTTCCCGTCTGAAACAGATTATCTGTTTCAGACGGTTTTTGATTACGGAACAACAAATACGGATAACGAATCGCCTGAAATTATCAATGCGTGGGATTTTAGGCAGGATGCGTTTTCAGATTACAAAGCGGGATTTGAAATCAGAACAACACGATTGTGCAAAAGAGTTTTATTGTTTCATGCCTTCGATGAATTGGCCGTAAAACAAGATAAATCCGATAAAAAAACGCTGGTTTCATCTGTCAATTTTACATATGATACGTCGTCCGAACAGGATTTTACGTTCCTGAAAACAGTTACATCGTACGGATACATCAAAAAACCAAACGGAACATATTCCTTTAAAAAACTTCCTCCTATGGAGTTCGGGTATCAAAAACACGAATGGAACAAGGAAATAAAAACAATCGCTCCGGACGATTTGGTTCATGCGCCGTCGGGATTGGACGAACGGCAATATCAATTTACCGATCTGTTCAACGAAGGATTACAAGGAATACTTACAGAACAGGCTAACGGCTGGTATTATAAACATAATCTGGGCAACGGAAAGTTTGAACAGGCGAAATTGGTCTCCCCTAAACCGTCGTTTGCCGGCTTGGGCGCTCAAATGCAATTGATGGATTTGGACGCAGACGGCGGCAAACAGTTGGTGAGTTTTGACGCCGTTCCAAAAGGCTTTTTTGAATTGGACGACAACAATGAATGGCAGGGGTTAAGGTCGTTCAAAACAATGCCAAACATCGATTTTGGCGACGCAAATACCCGTATGCTGGACTTGAACGGCGACGGCAGACCGGAAGTTGTAATTTCGGAAGATAACGTTTTTACATGGTATCCTTCGGAAGGCAGGGAGGGTTTTTCGCCTGCCCGAAAGAGCGTGAAACCCTGCGATGAAGAAGAAGGGCCGCGCATCGTTTTTGCTGACGACAAACAAACGGTTTACCTTGCCGATATGTCTGGCAGCGGAATGACCGATATCGTGAGGATACGAAACGGCGAAGTATGTTATTGGCCCAATTTGGGTTACGGAAAATTCGGAGCAAAAGTCGCCATGGATAATGCCCCCGTATTCGATCATCCGGACGTGTTCAATCCAAACTATCTTAGATTGGCTGATATTGACGGTTCCGGAACATCCGATATCATTTATCTTGGCAAGAATAAATTCACCTGCTGGAAAAACCTTAGCGGAAATCGTTTCAGCGCCGCGCCTTTTGAGATCGACCCGTTTCCCGAAATTCACGAGCAGTCCAAAGTAACGGTAACGGATTTACTCGGAAACGGCGTTGCCTGTATTGTATGGTCAAGCGCTCTGTCAAAAGACGCCCGTTGCCCGGTTAAATATATTGACCTGATGAACGGCAAAAAACCGCATATCATGGTTTTTTATAAAAATAATCTGGGAAAAGAAGTATCGCTGGAATATACGCCTTCAACCAAATTTTATATCGAAGACAAACTTGCGGGAAAACCGTGGGTAACAAAACTGCACTTCCCTGTTCATTGCGTTTCAAAAACAATAACTGAAGATAAAATATCAGGTTATAAATTTGTCAGCGAATATAAATACCGCCACGGCTATTACGACCATCGCGAACGGGAATTCAGGGGTTTCGGAATGGTTGAACAAACCGACGCCGAAACATTTAAACACTGGAAAAAGGTTAATGCTTCCAATATTACGCAAGAGTCCCTGCATCAAGAACCGGTCGTATCAAAAATGTGGTGTCATACCGGCGCTTTTTTGCAAAAGGACAAAATACTCAATCAATTTGAAAAGGATTACTGGTTTGAGGAGATGCAAAAGCAAGGGGTTACCGTAACGCATCATGAAATGCCGCTGCCGGACGCACGATTGGTTAGCGCGCCCGGACTTGACCCCGATATAATCAATCGCCTTTCCGCCGAGGAATGGCGGGAAGCATTAAGAGCATGCAAAGGAATGGCGCTTCGCAGCGAAACATTTGCCAGGGACGCGGTAAAATTTGGAAATACGGCAGAAGCGCGAAAAAAAGAACTTACTCCTTTTTCGGTAGCGACGCACAATTGTGTGATCGAATTATTACAACCGAAGGGCAGAAACAAACATGCGGTTTTTGTCGTGAAAGAAAGCGAAGCCGTCACCTACGGTTATGAACGCAATCCGGACGATCCGCGAATAGCCCATACTATTAATATCAAATTGGATGAATACGGTAATATATTGGAATCCGCTTCAATAGTTTATCCGCGAAAAATGACCGATGGTTCTTTACCAATTGCAACCCAACATGAACAAACTAAAACCGTTGTCATTTACACGCAAAACAAATTTACAAACGACGTGTTTGAAGACGACTCCTATCGCATGAGACTGCCATCCGAAGTAAAAACCTTTGAGCTGAAAGGTGTTCATAAAGACGGCGATTATTATTCGCCTGCAGATTTTTCCGATATCCTGTCGGACGAAAAAACAAACACGGATTTATACCATGAATTAGACAAACCTTTGGCTGCGGGAAAAGCGCAAAAAAGAGTCATTGAGCATGTTGTGTCCACATATTACGATAACAGCCTGACCAACGCTTTACCTTTGCATCGGCTGGAATCGCTGGCCATCCCCTTTGAAAATTATCAGTTGGCTTATACGCCCGAATTGACGGCGGATATTTTCGGGGATAAAGTAGACGCCGAGCTGTTAAAAGAAGGAAAATTTACATCACACGAAGGCGACGGCAAGTGGTGGGTGCGTTCAGGCACAATTCAATATAAAACCGCGACGGAAACAGAAACCCATGCTCAAGACCGTTTTTACAGCCCAATATCCTATACCGACCCTTATGGCGGCATCACCAAAGTGAAATATTACGGCGGCTATTTTCTCTTTATCAACGAAACCGAAGATATTCTGGGAAATAGAAGTTCTGTTGACCTTTTTAATTTCCGCACGCTTTCCCCCCAAAGGATGAAAGATATTAACGGCAATCTTTCTGAAGCCATTAGCGATGAATTGGGTATTGTCAAGGCAATAGCCGTAATGGGAAAAGGCACTGAAGCGGACGATCTGGAAGGCATTTCGGAAATAACCGGCGCTGACGAATCGGCTATGATTAACGGCTTTTTCAGCGCACCCGATTCGGATGAACTTACACACAGAGGGAAAGGTTTACTGAATCATGCTACTACCCGGTTTGTCTATGATATGGACGCCTACCTATCTTACGGCAAACCTGCCGTAATAGCAGCAATATCGCGCGAACAGCATTTCCGACAATCGGCAGATTCGCTTGTTCAGATCTCTTTTGAATATTCAAACGGCGTCGGCGAAGTGGTGATGAAAAAAGCACAAGCCGAGCCGGGCGACGCAAAACAGGTGACAGTCAATCCGGACGCCTCTGTTACCGTCAACGAAATAAATACGGCAAACCGGCTTCGCTGGATTGGAAACGGAAGGACAATCAAAAACAACAAAGGAAATGCTGTAAAGCAATACGAGCCGTATTTTGCGGTAAATTGGCATTACGAAGATTATAAGGAATTGACAGAAACCGGCGTTACGCCCATTATGTATTACGACGCGGCGGGAAGACTGATAAAAACCGAAATGCCGGACGGAACTTTTTCAAAAGTCGAGTTCGATTCGTGGAAGCAAGCGGTATATGACGCTAACGATGCCATTTTGGAATCCTATTGGTATCTCAATCGGGTTAACCGGTTAATCGACGCGCAGCTCACAGCCGAAGGGAAAGACCCGGTTAAAGAAAAAGCGGCTGCCGAAAAAGCGGCGCTGCATGCCGGCACGCCCAATGTTTTGCATTTTGATACTTTGGGAAGGCCTGTTTTATCCGTTGAGCATAATAAAAATTTAAACAACGAGGATGAGTTTTACCTTACGAAAGTTACGCTTGATTCGGAAGGCAATCTTCGCTCGGTAAATGACGCCCGCGAAAATACGGTCATGCAATACAAGTACGACATGCTTGGCAATGCGGTATATCAAAAAAGCACGGACGCCGGACAGCGCTGGCTGCTTGCCAATATTTTAGGAAAACCGCTTCGTACCTGGGACGAAAGAAATCATGAGTTTCAATATTTTTATGATCAGGCGCAGCGGCCTGTTTACAGCAAAGTACTGGGCGGCGACGGCGATATGCCGCTGGATAATATCTTCGAAAAAGTGATTTACGGCGAAAGCCTGTTAACGGGAACGCGGACAGAGGCTGACAGACAAAACGAAGCCGCTTTGCAGGCGATAAATACCCTTGGACAGCCCATAAAAATGTATGATACAGGCGGATTGATCGATATGCCGGAATACGACTTCAAAGGGCAGCCTGTTTCCACTACCCGTAAACTTTTTAAGAAATATAAAGAAGTAACAAATTGGAAAAATGAAAATTTAAACGCCGATTTAGAATCCGATCCATTTACTTTTACTTCGCTTACCGACGCCCTCGGGCGGATAACCCGCCAAACAGCGCCCGACGGAAGTATCATTACGCCTTCATATAATGAAGCCGGCTTGCTGAACGGCGAAAAAGTAAAACATTTTAGTCAGGATACAGAAATAGAATATATCAAAGATATAGACTACAACGAGAAAGGGCAACGGGAAAAAATCATTTACGGCAATGATGTAATCGCGCGTTATCACTACGACAAGGAAACATTCCGGCTGAAGAGATTGGAAAGTAAACGGCTAAACGGCGATCCTTTGCAGGATTGGCATTACACTTATGACCCTGTCGGAAATATTACGCATATTGAAGACAGCGTTAACCCGACCGTATTTTTCAAAAATCAAATTGTAAAAGCAGTTTCCGCATATACCTACGATTCCTTATACAGATTAATCGAAGCAACTGGAAAGGAAAACAACGCCGCATTAAATTTTGACGCAGAAGACAACTGGAACGACCAACCTTTTATGCGCGCACTAAACCCCGGCGACCCGATGGCAGTCCGCAATTATACCCAAAGCTATCAGTACGACGCCGTTGGAAATATCCTGCAAATGAAACACGCAGCAAATGACGGCAGTTGGACAAGAGGCTTTGAATACGAAACGTCAAACAATCGCCTGAAATGCACATTTATCGGCGATAACGGCAACCCTGCAAACTATACTAATTATCGCCATCATGCCCGGCACGGGTTTATGGAAGAATTGCCTCATCTTGCAAAGATAGGCTGGAATTTTAAAGAAGAAATTGTATTAACCTCAAGACAGCATTGCGCCGGTGATAATATCCCCGAAACCACTTACTACCAGTACGACGGCAGCGGCCAGCGCATAAGGAAAATAACGGAAAACCAAGCCTCAGCAGGAAATACGCCGACGAAAAAAGAAGAACGTATTTATATATCCGGTTATGAATTATACAAAAAACACTCGGGTGAACACGAGGGATTGGAGAGGATAACCCTAAGCCTGATGGACGAAGGACACCGTTTTGTCATGATTGAAACAAGAAACAACATAGATGACGGAACGGCAAAACAACTGATACGCTACCAGCTTCACAACCACTTAGGTTCCGCCGCTCTGGAATTGGACGATAACGCGCAAATAATTTCTTACGAAGAATATCACCCTTTCGGAACAACTGCCTATCAGGCAAAAAACAAAACCATAAAATCCGTCGCCAAACGCTACCGCTACACCGGCATGGAACGCGACGAAGAAACAGGGCTTGAATACCACAGCGCTCGCTACTATTTGCCGTGGCTGGGAAGATGGATGAGCGCAGATCCTATTGGGATTGAAGATGGGGTGAATGTGTATAGATATACAGGGAATAATCCTATAATGTTGTTAGATCCATCCGGCAGACAAGCATCAAGTAATGATGAAATCATTTTTTCAGCAGACACGATTATTGGAAATCTTCCGCCTAAACAGCCAATCTGCGAGCCTACAAACGAGTCTCTTTCGCCAGAAAAAGCGAATATTGATAAGGGGGCCCAGCAAAGTAAGGAGCTTGACAGTAGTGAATCTGTGTCGTTTTTCGATCGGATTGGATCCGCGTTTGGCGATATTTGGAATTCGATAAAAGGTGCCGCAAGTAAGGCATGGGATTGGACTAAGTCGGCGTCAATGTGGACTTGGAACTGGATACTAGCGCCGACGATACGCACTGCAACGAACGTAGCAGCGGGGATACTAGTGGGAGCATTGGTGGGAGCGTTTGTGGGGGTTTTTGCTGGGGCAATTGCCGGAGGAGCACTTGTGGGGGCAATTGCCGGAGGTATAATAGGGGCAATCTCAGGCCCAGTTCACGGTTGGAAAATGGCTGAAGCAGAAACTTATGATTGGAAAAGCGCATCGGGTTGGGGAGCCTTCCTTGTTGATAATACATGGAGCGCGATTAATTCTTTTGCTGGTTCCATCTGGGCTACAGTCAACATTAATAAAACAATAGATAGTAAACGAAGTAAAGGAACCGGCGAATTGGTTTTCAAAGAAGATGCTGTTGAAGGGTACGCAACTACTTTTGGAAATGTCATCACAGGTCTACACGTACCAAAACATGAGTCCGTGCATGTGTTGCAAGCACGGCTATTTGGGCCAACTTACCTCCCAATCACTGGTGCGAATTATCTGATTAATACGCTAATACCATGGTGGTTGATTGAGCACTCCTGCGATTATGAAAAGCGAACTCACAAATTTACTCCAGGCACAGTTATTCAAACTGGAATTAATGATGCCGGCCAGTATTTCTCACGAGGAGTCTATCCCCATACTTTGTTTGAAATGTGGGCATATTCAAAAGAGGGCGCTCCTTACTAATTACCTCAAAAAAGACTGCCTTGCGGAAAAAGTTTATGGTCGCATACATGGAGGAAATGACCACTTTTGGTTGGAAGCGGATGAATGGCATAGATATATTGATTCAGCAACTAACAACAATAGAAACAATTAAATATAGGAGTGTTTAAAATGATTACAAACACTGTTTTTGGCAAAGTAACAGATACAAATGACCGGCCATTGGCAAATGTCAAAGTGGAAATTTTTGATGCGGGGATGCGGGAGTGGCAGTTGTTGGCCGAAACTTTTACGGACAGGGATGGTAAATATGAAATCGCTTGGCAGCGTGACCAGGTAAAAGAGCGAACTCAGGAAAAAACAGATATTGCGGTCAAGGTTTTGACTAAAAAAACGAATACGGAAATCTTTCGCTCATCAATCGATGAGGTGAGCTTTGACGCGTCCGACAGGGAAGAAATAAATATCAAAATCCGGCAGCCTTTGCCAAAAGAGGATGTTGAGTTTACTTTTCTTGTAACCGAAGTAACCGCTTTGGCGAAACGAATCTCTATTGCCGATTTGCAGGAGAATGACGAACACCGCGATATTACTTTTCTCTCAAAAGAATTGGGAGTACTTGCCGAAAAAATTGAACATTTTGTTATGGCACATCGTCTGTCGAACAGTTCAAAAATAAATCCTGTTTTCTTTTATGGCTTGTTCCGGATGAATACCCTGCTTCATACTAATACGGAAAACAAGAATGCGCGCCTTTCAATAGGGCTGGCTGACGACGAAAATATTATTTTATACGATTTGGCGCTTACCGACCAGGGTAAAATTTATAATGATATTCAACAAGCCGCCAAAGAAATGATTATTCCCCCTATGGAGCAAAAATATTTTGCAAACAGCCTGACAATTATAAATACATACATACAAAAAGCTGTAAACTATTATGAAAATGAGCATCCCAAAAAAATAAACAATCTCTTCAACAACATTTTTACGCAAGAGAAAATACAGGAAATGTCTGAATTATTGAAAAATGATAAAAAGAATATCAATGCTTTTTTTGAAAAACTTTTTGACCCTTCGTTATTTGCCGTAAAAAAAGAGGAAAAAGCCGTTGCGCGGGAGCAAATTAAAGGATTAGACAAAGCCGTTATCAATAAAATAACACTATCAAGAAAAATCGAAAAGGCCGAAGACATAAAAAAACTTGCCCGCTTGAACAAGTCCGAATGGATGAAAGAACTCTCTAACGTAAGTCCGGATATAAAAGAAGAACAGTTAAGCGGGTATGCCTCGTCTTTAGCGCGAAGAATGGAAATGGAATTTCCGACAGTGGCTTTTGCCGCGCAATTAGAAAGGGCTAAAACGCCCGTACTAAAGAATCAGGAAAAAATCGTTTCATTTCTAAACAAACACGACGATTTTGACCTGACGAGAGATAACGTTGATCTGTACTTGAAAGATAAAAAGGTTGAAAACCAAGAAGCGATTAATGAAGAGCTGAAATCGGTGCAGCGGGTGTTCCGGTTGACGCCAAATTACAGTAAAACAATGGCTTTACGGGAAGAAAACATAAAATCATCACAAAGCATTTTAGCCATCGGCAAAAAAAGATTTGTGAACGATATTGCGCCAAAAGCGGGCATAGATGCGCAGGAAGCGGAAAGAATATACCAATTAGCCGAAACCAGAAGTACTGCTGCCATGCTAATGCTGGGTAACCTTCGCGACAGCATGACTGCAACCGGCATCGCTGCTTTTGACAAGTCATTATCGATAAAAAAAGGTTCTTATGATGCTGATTTCCCAAACCTCAAAACGCTTTTTCAACTTGTCGATACTCTGGAATGTGAGCACTGCAGGTCGGTTTACAGCCCGGCTGCTTATCTGGTTGAAATTCTACAGTTTTTAAAAAATCGAAAAACATTTAAACGGGATAACACGGGTAATAAGATTCCCACTAATGCAAAAATTGAATTGTTTAAAAGAAGACCGGATCTGGGAGATATAGAACTTGGCGGCCATAATTCCAATACTCCCGTAAAATATATCGATCTTGTATGTGAAATATTGGAAGATGCCATTGTTCCATATGATTGTTCGCGGCAGACTTTCGGCACAGCGGAAGAATTGGACACTGCTCCCGAATATGTCAATGACGCGGCATATGGAAAACTGGCTGCTTCCGAGTACGCTTTTAAGCTGCCTTTTGATTTGTCCCATACCGAAGCAAAAGAGTATTTCAACCGCTTTGGCGTAAACAGAGCCGATTTGATGAGCGCTTTTCAAAGCGGATCAACCCTAACGGACGCAAATATTGCAGCAGAACGATTGGGATTAACTGAAACAGAAAGAAATATTATTGTAACTCCGGCAAATAGTAACGCAAGGCAGCAGGATTTTTGGAATGTTCCAGCTCCCGGTTCTGCGCTTAATTATTTAAAACGAGTCGATCAATTTTTAGATAAAACAGGCCTTACATATAAAGAAATGGATTTATTGTTGAAACTCAAATTCATTAATAATAATAACCTGTATATTCGGCATGACGCTGAAGAGTCAAGCGGTGATACTGTGAAAATTAGCGGCGACACTACTAAAAAATTTATTGAAAATTTGGACTTGGACGGGGCAGATTGTATTCATCGTTTCTTGCGGTTACAAAAGAAAACAGGCTTGAAGTTTGAAGTTTTGGATGAAATCATTTCGCAAGAGAGGTTTGGCAGCGGTCAGTTGGATGAAAACTGCCTGATCAAAATTGCAGAGATTAAAGAAATAGCAGAGAAAACAAATTTGAAAATTGAAGAACTCATCGGGTGTTTCGGTGAAATTCCTCACGCTGTATTGACTGACGGCGTCAAACCGCTCTATAATCAAATATTTTTGAATAAAGCAAAAAGCGGGACTATAGACGAATATTTTTTGCCTGAAAATGTCGCAAGCGGCTCTAAACCGCTAAATAATGATGACGGCAGCATCGCCTATTTAGCGGCTTGCCTTCAGTTAAAACCTGCGGATTTAGCGTTTCTTACCCCTTTCCTTCCTGATGACGATAAGCTGTCTTTTTCAAACCTGAGTTATCTTTTTGCCGCGTCTAAACTGATGGCAAAGCTTAAAATTAAAACGGAAGATTTTGTGGTAATAAGTAAGTTAAGCGGTATAAATTTTTCATCAGGTCCCAAGGAAACATTAGCGTTTATCAATACAGTCGAAGATTTTAAACGCGCTCCTTTGCATGTAAACGATATTGATTTTATATTAAACCATAATAACATTGACAAAGAGATAAAAGATGAAAAAATCGAAGAATTATTAGTCAAACTGAAAAAAGGTTATGAAGACGTTTGTGATGAATATAAATCAAAATACGATGATAATCTTTCCTCGGACGAACAGAAAGAAACCCTTCAAACGGAGCTGTCAAAACTGAACGGCATAACAGAAGATGATGTTAAAATATTTTCGCAATTTATTGATTGTAATTGGAAATTTGAATGGATAGATGATGACGGGGTTGTAACTGAATGCTCAACGCCGGCCGGCGCCGCTGCGTATCTGGAATATAAATTAGCAAGCTGGATAAATATTGTTCCGATTCGTGATATGTTTGATCCGCTAGATAATGCTTTTAACACCTACACAGCCAATAGTGAAGACCAGAGTGCCATTGATTCTTTTGAAGATGCAAGAAAAGAGTTAGTAGAATCATTTTTAGATGAAATTGCGGCTTTTCATACTGAAACTAACAAACAAACCTTGTTAGAACAGACAATTTCATCCGCATTCAAGTTAGATTTGGACTTAACCGAAACGGCTTTGGAGTTTGCAAAACTTAAGCAATCTCTATCCGGCAACGAATTGCTGAATGATTTGTTATTCGGTAATTTTGACGATGAGATAAATGAAACAAATTACGCAAAACAATATGAGGCGATCCGGTTAATATTCAAGATGGCTTCATTGATCAATGCCTTTAAACTGTCAGCCGCTGAAACAGAATGGTATCTTGAAAATAATGCCGCTTTGGCTTGGTTTGAAATGGATGGTATTCCCTATCAACAGGGACAAACCGCTGTGTCCCTTTCAACATTCTTAGAATTTTCAAAAATAGTATCGTGGTCAAGACAAATGGCCCCTGTAATAGATCCTATGAATGCGGAGCAACCGGCCAGTTTCTTCTCAATCATTAAATTAATTCAGGAAGGGACAGCGTCTCAAGACGAATTTATAAATTTGATGTCTTTATTGTCGGGTTACGAGAAAGAGGGCTTGAAAGAAATTGATGAACGCCTGTTTACTTCGTTTGACATTGTTAATTATAAGAACATAGAAAATTGGGAACGCTTATTTGAATGCGCCGATTTGGCAAGAAAGCTCGGAGCAACTATTTCACAAATAGAACAATTCATCAACCCAACTCTTTCGCCCATAGCAGCAAAAGTTTTGCGGGAAAACTTACAGACTCGATATGATGAAAATACCTGGCTAAGCGCCCTAAAGGAAATCATGGACGCTATACGTCCGCAAAAAAGGAAAGCCTTGGCGGCTTATCTGTTAGCTAAGTATCCTGATTCATTTAAAAATGAAAATGATTTGTATGAACATTATCTGGTTGACGTTGAAATGGAGGCAGCTATGCCTTCTTCAAGAATTGTGTTGGCGCATAACAGCATCCAGCTTTTTGTTCAACGCTGCCTGATGGGACTGGAACCCAACGCTATCGCAAATATTGAGGACGATCCGGAATGGAACCAGTGGCAATGGATGAAAAACTACAGAGTTTGGGAAGCCAACAGGAAAATATTCCTCTATCCCGAGAATTGGTATGACGTTACCTTGACCGATGATAAATCTTACCTGTTAAAAGAATTTATTGACGAAATTCAGCAGAATGAACTCACAGATGAGATTGCCGAGGAAGCCGTAATAAAATACCTTGAAAAACTGGACGACATCGCGTTTTTGGAAGTGATGGCCACATGGTATGACGTATCTGCAAGAATTATGCATGTTTTCGCGCGCACCAAGGGGGGCGAGCCTTATATCTATTATTACAGACGGTTTGAAAGCGAACGGTATTGGAGTCCATGGGAAAAAGTGGAGCTGGATATTGCCGGCGACCACCTGTTGGCATTTATGCGTAACAACAGGTTATGCCTAGCTTGGCCTATGTTCAGTGAGGAACCCCAATCTGACCAGACAGTTGAAATCCCGTCTGCAGGCGACAAATCTGCTACCCTTGACAAACCGAAGAAGAAATTAAAAATTCAAATGGCGATCAGCGAATATTCAAACGGAAAATGGAAGCCCAAAAAAATTTCTTCGGAAACGGAAAGTTTAACAACACCGGGCGAGCCTGTATTTGATCCTGACCCTTCATTAACAAAGGAAAATTACCAATTTGTTTACAATCAGATTCATGACCAGATTTGGATAGTAAGACGTGATATTAAATCTCCTGAATTTCCCATAATTAAAAGTTCTAATACAAATTCAAATGATGAGTATCAATATAAAATCTGCGGGAAATTTGATATCACCGGATGTAAAGGGTATTTGGAATTGAATAAAGATACCGGAACAATAGATAGCTTTTTCCCGGAATTTCATCCTACCAAGCCTGTTTCGCAGCGTTATCAAAAAACAAAAGTCACGGAAACGGCACTATCTGTTACAAACTTGGAATTTCCAATCTCTGAAAAAGTACTTGGAAAAACGCCGGATATTTTCAATATCACATTCCCTCACCAGCGAACCGAATTTGATATTCAGACATCCAACATATATAAGATACTTAATTATGGAAAGAATGTGAGAGACAATACAATAACAGCTTTTGGAAGTATGTTGCCCTATTTCTTTGAAGACAAGAAACATGCCTATGTAATAATTCCGGGGTTTTATAAAGTTCATTGTAAATATAACAAACTCAGACCGGACTATGGATTGTTAGATTATTTATCTGACGAGGAAAAATTCACGGCTTCGGATTTATTCCAGTTAATTGATGATTTTGTAAAATGGTTTATATCCAAAACAAATGAAAAGACTCCTCCGGAAAACGGGACAATTGTAAAGGAGTTTTTCGAAAAGTTCCTAACGAAAATCCGAAAAATTAATTTAAATATATTTGAATTGTTAGTAAATGCATTGAAAAACTTTTTTAACAATTCAAGCATTGATATTGATGCGTTTTTAAAAGAATTTGGTCAGGCGGAGCAGCTGCAATATGGCGAGCAATTTAAAAACATGTATCATCCGTTGGTGTGTCCTTTGCGAGGTATTCTTTATAAAGAGGGCGTTCCGGCGTTAATGAAAAGAAATACGCAACGCCTGAATTCCGGCTTTGATTTTGAGAAACATTATGACCCCACTCCTAATATCGTACCGCAAATGATAATGAAAAATCCCGATGGGAGTGCTGAAACGATACGAAAGTATCCGATTGAGGATATTGATTTTGAAAGTGACGGAAGCTACAGTGTATACAATTGGGATTTGTTTTTCAGGATTCCGCTTCATATTGCAACAACGCTTACACAGAACCAGCGTTTTGAAGAGGCTTTGACCTGGTTTCATTATATGTTTAATCCGACAGGGGCATTGGACGGCAAAGGCGTACAAAAATTTTGGGTAACAAAACCTTTTTATCTGAATCAGAGTAACGATTACATTAGTCAACGTATTGATGAATTGATGTACAACACCGCCGATAAAACAAATCCGGCGAATAAACAGGCGATTAAAGATTTGGAACACGCGGTAAGCGAGTGGCGAAAAAAACCTTTTCGTCCGGACGTTATCGCGCGTTTCCGCCCGGTAGCTTACCAGAAAGCGCTGCTGATGAAATACATTGATAACCTGATAGAGTGGGGCGATTATCTATTCAGACAGGACACCATGGAATCGATCGCGCAGGCAACGCAAATGTATGTGCTTGCAGATAAACTATTAGGGCCAAAACCAAGGGTAGTTCCCGCTCCTTATAAACAGCCTTACGAAACATACAACCAAATAGAGGCTAAAATTGATAGTTTTGGAAACGCGTTGATTGAACTTGAAAACATTCTCCCCGATCTTTCGGTTCAACCGCAAGAAGGAAACGAATTGCCTCCGCCGCCCGTTACATTGTTAATGCTCTATTTCTGTATTCCGCCAAACGAAAAAATGTCTGAATACTGGGACAGGGTTGCGGACCGTCTTTTCAAAATAAGGCATTGTCAAAATATTGACGGAATTGAAAGAAGCCTTGCGCTGTTTGCTCCGCCCATTGACCCGGGCATGCTTGCGCGCGCGGCAGCTTCGGGCTTGAGTTTGTCGTCAATACTTGCAGGATTAAACGCTCCGACGCCGTATTACCGGTTCAATATACTTTCCCAAAAAGCAACCGAACTTGCTCAAGAGGTTAGAGGTTTAGGGAATTCATTGCTTATGGCGCTTGAGAAAAAGGATGCCGAAGCGCTGTCTTTGCTCAGAAATGAGCTTGAATTAAAAGTGTTAAATGCCGTCACGGATATAAAAAAGCTTCAAATTGATGAAGCCAAAGAACAAATTGAAGTATTGAAACGCACAAAAATAGTGACAGAGGAAAGGCAAAAATATTATTCATCAATAGAAAAAATAATTCCGAAAGAACAATTGAATTTGGATAAATTAGGAACGGCAATGTTATATTCGGGCTTATCTCAAGCTACAAAGATCCTTGCCGCCGCACTTAGACCAATTCCGGAAACTAAAATCGGCGCCTCAGGTTTTGGAGGTACTCCGCATGTAACCGTTGATATACCGGGAGGAGATGCCTTATCGAAGATGACAGATTTTGCCGCAGATACTTTGAATCTCCTAAGTTCGATAGCTTCATACGAAGCCAATAAAGCGTCTATCCTTGGCGGCTATGAGAGACGGTGGGACGACTGGAAACTTCAGGAGCGGCTTGCTACAAAGGAATTAGACAGTATTGACAAGCAAATAAAAGCCGCCGAGTTCCGAAAAGAAATTGCGGAAAAAGATTTGGCAAATCATGAATTACAAATCGAAAATGCCAAAAAGACAGATGAGGCCATGCGTTCAAAATATACGAATAAGGAATTGTATGACTGGATGATCGGACAAATAAGCTCCGTATATTTTAAGTCGTACCAATTAGCTCACGATTTCGCGAAGAAAGCGGAAATGAGTTACAGGTTTGAATTAGGCAATGACGATACATTTATCTCCTACGGATATTGGGACAGCATGAAAAAAGGGCTGCAGAGCGCCGACATGCTTATCCATGACATTAAACGTATGGAAACCGCCTATCTCGATAAAAATAAGAGAGAATATGAAATCACCAAACACGTTTCACTTGCGCAGCTTGACCCGTTGGCTTTACTCAGGCTTAGGAAGACGGGCGTCTGCGATTTTGAAATTCCGGAAGCGCTCTACGATATGGACCATCCGGGACAATATTTCAGACGGCTGAAATCCGTAAGCGTCAGCCTGCCTTGCGTTGCCGGCCCGTATACTTCGGTAAGCGCCAAATTATCTTTAATTAACAACAGATATCGCAAGAATACAAATGATTTAAGCAATTATGCGGAAAATATGGATGGCGACGGAAGATTCGTTTACAATGTCGGCGCGATACAATCCATCGCAACGAGCAATGCGCAAAACGACAGCGGTATGTTTGAACTCAACTTCAGGGATGAACGCTTTTTGCCGTTTGAAAATACCGGAGCCGTCAGCAGTTGGAGGCTTGAACTTCCGGCAGAAGTTAAACAATTCGATTATAATACCATTTCGGATGTTATTCTTCACGTTAAATATACGGCTCGCGAAGGTGGCTCAGTGCTAAAAGCCGCCGCTAATGGAGCGCTTGTAGAACGGCTCAATAATATTAAGCAGAGTTTGAAGAGTAGCGGTTTGCACATTGCCATTAATCTCAAACATGACTTGCCGAACGAGTGGCATTTGCTGAAGACGAACGGAAATGTCAACTTAACAATTGATAAATCAAGATTGCCTTACATGGTTAACTCGCTCAAAGTTGATAACATAAAAGTAATGTTCATCTCTGATTGTAAGAATTTAAAAATAACAGTTGATGATGATGTAAAAGATATTACCCTTGCAAGCACTAAAGAATTAGGAGAATTAGGAAGCGGTATTTATCCGGATATCAGTTTGGATAAATCATTTAATCTTTCCGTCAATAATAATAACTTGGAAGAGTTATTTATGGTTGTAAAATATACGTTTGGCGAAACAGACTAAGAATTGTCCGGTATCAGAGCGTAATACTATAACAGCCTGTAGTAGGATAAATCTACGCAAGCATCATCACATTTGTAGTTTAACCCGGAAATGTTAGACGTGTGAAAGAAAAGAAGTTTAAAGAAGAAAAGATTTACGATAAGAAGTCCAACTGTACTGCGGTGTTTGGACGAAGTTCGAACCAATCACGCAGACGCTATTCTTGAATTTTACCATATACATGAAGCTATTGATAGACTTTTGGCTATTGCAGACAGAGAAGAATAATCCAATCCATTAGCAATTATGAGGTTCTTTAATATTTATATTCCTGACAGGGATTGCTTTCATTAATAGCATTTGAGCTAATGGCAATGCTTGTTGCCCCATAGCTATTGTCTTTGGTATTTTTGAAAAAACAGTTCGATATTCAAACTTTACACTACTATTCAATCTAGTAGCAAATTGACGAATACTTTGGTATTTTATTATATACCGTGTAGATTTTATCTTTTTTGCAAATTCTTTTAAATATTCAGCGAATGTTACATTATTTGGTTTACATGGAGCTGTAATCTCAACAAGCAATATACTACTTGCAGATGGTTTGATTAAAACTGCATCGCAAATTTTTAATCCTTGAACCTGCCTAACTCCAGACCTATAAATTAGATCTATTGCTATATAATTATTACTGATTAAATCAGCATCGCTAGAATTTATTTGATGAGTAGAACAATTACTGTGCGAACCAGGTGCACATGTATTGCATAACATTTTATTACAATAAGCAACATAAAAATTATGAACAGCTACACTTAAAGGTAATAACATTTACTTAACCTTCAAAAATATCATAGAAAGGCTTTGTCAAAATTTTGAAAACTTCATCAGAGTTTTTTGTAACATCTTTAATAGAACTCCAATTATCACTTTCTTTTGTGGCAAATAAAAGTCTGAATCTGTCCTCGGGCAAGTTATTCTTTTTTGCATAATGAATAAGAGCTTGTATCATGTATGGACTATGAGAAGTTAAGACTACGTTTGCGCCTTTTTGAACAAAATTAACTAATAATTTCGCATATTCAATTTGCCATTTTGGATGTAAATGGTTTTCTGGCTCATCAAATACAGTAATATTATCAGAGCTGAAAATACCAAGAGATTGCAAAAAATCCAAAATTATAAATGATTTTGCTCCAGAAGCAACATTTAAAACATCTAATTTTTTTGCAGTGTTATTTTTCTGATAGCTTATAGATTTGTTTTTTTTATCTATGTCGATATTAGCATCTATTATATCTTGTATAAGATTTGAACTAGCATAACTTACATTATCTTCATACATCTCTTTAAGAAATTTTTTTTCGAAAATTTTCGAAGAATATTTGCTATCAATCATTAACGGACTTTCTATCAGTTCTACATTTTTCCATATAAATTTAGATTTTTCTTCATCGAAATCATCTATAGCAAATTTATCATTTTCTACAGACATAGAAAATACGTCAGTTCCACTATTATAAGCGGATAGACTTATTTTTGATTTCACGTCACTATGAACAGAATTATTCAAATTCATCTTAAATATTTGATTTAATTTAGGCCTCAAAGCCAACCACAATTGAGCTTTCGTATTAGCATGAATTAAAAAATCTATTAAATTATAGTCATCTTTTAAAACATCATCATTTGACAAATTATTATTTTTGACATATTCCAATGTCTGAATTGATAACTTGCGAACATCAATATTTAATTTTTCATATATGTCATCAAAAAAAAGGAAATCCTCATTAAAATCTTTAGAAGCTTTAATAAATGCATTTAATTCTTGTGGTATATCATATTCTTTTCTAGCCAGATATTTCCACATAGTTAATAAAGTATTTTTGCAGGTAGATAAGACATAATCTTCAGAATCTTCTGCATAATTATTTAACTCATTAATAATACAAAAAAGGAGCTTTCCAACTGTGCTTTTGCCAGTGTCATTTTCCCCAGCAATAACAGTTAATCCCTCTAAAGGCACATCAGCTTCTTTAATTTTTCCAAAACTTCTAATCTTTAATTGCATAAAACCTTCTATAAGTAGTTATTTCGTTATAATACAAAATATTTGCATCCTAATCAATTTATCAGATATGGCATCAATTAACATTTCCATACTTTATGCGCCGAACAAACTCAGGGTATGCCATACTCAAAGGATTACACAATCTTATCATTTTTACTCAGATTGCAGTTAGCACAAAGAATTTGTATGTTTTTTGAAGTTGTTGAACTTCCACCTTTTGAAAAAGGAATATTATGATCAAAGTGTAAATTTTTATTGCTTCCGCATATTACACACTTGCCGTTATCCCGCTTCCACACTTCCAATTTAACATATGTTGGTATTAAACGAGTATGATTATTCTGTAACGATGTACTACAATCTGCCTCACTTTCGTCAAAATCAATAAGTTCAAGTTTGAATTTAAAAACTTTTCTATTGTTAGAAATTTCTTGCCAAAAATCTATAAGTTTAAAAAAGCCATTGAAAGACCATATTCCAGGTTTAATTTTCTCATATATTTTTACTATTTCTGCTGGCGATTTTTTATCTTTATAATTCTTAACGCATTGTATAAACTTACCATTTTCCGTCAAGGTAGTGCTATTAGGAAGAAATTCAGACTGGTCAATTATTTTCGGCGAAGTTTTTAATGTTTTATAGTTTGCAATATCATGGCCTTCATATATTAGAGTATTGCCATCATCCTCTATTCTGTCGGCGTAAGGAGCACCTGTCCTTATACTCATTAGAAATATAGAATAGTTCGGCTTGATTCTATAATTCATTCCACGCTGCAGGCTAGTGCCTTCTTCATTGCACATTTGATGATGACTTATGATATCGCCAATATTCATATTGGTTTCATTATATAAAAAATACCCTGAAATGTATTGTTTGATTTTTGAAAAGTTCGAATACAGGTTAAAATCAATTCGAACTTTTCTTTGAAAGAAAAAAACACTTCATTTTTGTATAAGAAATTGATTGAGGATTTGCGAAAAATGCGTATCCGTCCAGATACGCTGCCCGACCTGGACTCGAACCAGGAGACTTCTGCTCCAGAGGCAGACGTGTTACCAATTACACCATCGGGCAATTTAGAACTGCAGAATGACAATTGAATGAGATAGAATTATACTAAAAGTTTCATTATTTGGCAAACAACCTTAATACCTCATAATAAAAAGCGCCGCCGCAACTTTAACTTTATCGCGGCGGCGCTTTATTTGAACTTTATCTATTGCTGTGCCATTCCGTTGAAAGCTTGTCCTGAGCATCGCCGAAGGAACGGAATCCATTTTTATTATTGTTAGGTAGATTGTGGGTCAAGCCCGCAATGACGACTAAACATGGATACCGATTTTCACCGGTATGACAAATGTGGATTTCTAGAGACACGCAATTGTCGTTATCCGTTACCATGCATCAATGCCTCTATGCATCCAATCTTCCTATTCTACAAATATCTCAACCCTTCTGTTGTTTGCTCTTCCTTGAGGCGTACTGTTTGTGTCCATAGGCATTGTGTGTCCGAATCCTATATACTGCATTCTGTCCGGATCTAATCCGTGTTTTACCAACTCGTCAAACACCACTCTCGCTCTTTCTTTTGACAACCTTTTATTTAACTCCGCCGATCCGGTTGAATCCGTGTGTCCTTCGATTGCTATAGACGTATATTTAAACTTTTTTATATCTTCAGCAAGCGCTTTTATGTCCTCTCTGGATTGCCGCGTTAATTCCGCTTTCCCCAGCACAAAAGTCGCGGCTTTCATATTGAACTTTTTTATCGCCGGTTTTTCTCTTCTTGCCTGCGCTCTTTTCATTTCTTCTTCTATAACTTTATCCGCTTTTTCTTCATCCGTAATTATTGTTTCCTGCTTCTTTAATACAGGTTCAGGAGTTTTTACGGGTTCCGGTTTCACTTCAGGAATAGGCGCCGGTTTTTCTCTTCTTGCCTGTGCTCTTTTCATTTCTTCTTCTATCGCTTTATCCGCTTTTTCATCATCACTTATTATTTCCCGCTTATCTACTACGGGTTCCTGAACTTTCACCGGTTCCGGCTTTTCTTTAGTATGCTTTATCCCGCAGAAGTTATATCTCAAACCCGCATTGCCGTATAGATTCGTAAACTTATCGGCAGCATATGCATTGGCATTCATAAAAAACTTCAACCCCTCTGCTATCCTCACGCTCCCGCCAATATTTGCTCCCAACAACATCCCGTTCTCTTTATATCCTCTGCTCTTGAACTTCATATCCGTCCCTTCAAATACGCTCTCTATCTCATACTTACTTCCCGTCAACAAATACTTCCCTTCAAGATTTATATAACCCGCCCACGTCTTATCATCATACCCTACGCCGGCTCCCAATCTCCCGGCGCTTCTTAAATAATTGCCCGAATCAACCTGCAAATTCAATCCGTCAGCCCCTGTTTCGTTAAAACCGTCATAACTCGCATTCTTAGCCTCTATCCCCGCATACGGACGGAATGTTACATTCTTCGCTATATCGTATTTCAATGCTCCCTCTACATCTGCTCCTATCGTTAACCCGTTGAAATCCGCTGTTGCCTGCCTGTCCGCGTATCCGGGCAAATATCCGCTCAGCCCTATACTTCTTCTCGTCTCATACTCATCACGGCTTCCGCTTAACAACGCTTTCAATTCCCATTTTTTCGTTATATATCCGCCATATAAGCCCAACCCTATTTTATTCAACGTTGCTTCATTTGCTTCTTGTTTTATATTGTGGTCTTTATAGCTCACATATATTCCCAGCATAGTCTTATTTAAACTGCTCTCTGTTCCAAAATATATGTCAAACCCGGCCATTACGCCGCCGCTTATCGTATCTCTATACTCTCCTAACGAATTCTCATCCCCTCCGTATCTTGTTTCTTCTCCCGTCACCTGCGCCCAAATTGCCGTGTTTGTCCGCTCTTGTTCGCAATGATTCTTTATCCTGTCGTATATCTCATTATTATCGCTGTCTAACGCGGCGCTTCTTATCACATTGCTTAAGAAATATCCGGACGCTATGCTTAACACGCTCTTTTGCGCTTCAACACTTAATCCTGCCGTATCTTCCATCAAAGACTTTAAGTCCGTTCCGTCTGCCAACACTAACGACAGCGGATCCCAAACACCGGCTACTTGTCCCTGGTTATACGTCAAATTCGGCAGATCGCTGAAGTTTGCCTGATTCGTCCCGTTTACTAGAAGTCTTACTATTCCGTCCCAATAAGACGAATCATTATATTTCAACTCATAAGTTAACTTCCCTGTTCCCACATAATCAAACATCGTGCTCGTAAACGTTCCATACACTACACTCCCGCTCGTCATTATCAAATCATATTCCTTATTATTATATATTCCGAAATGCGCCTTGATATGCAAGTTTCCGTCTACTTGCGCCGAATTTGCAAATATCTGGTCGTTTGTGCCGTCTTCAAATATGTCCATTACCAAATTCGTATCGCTCTCAAACCTTGTCACATTAACTGTATTCACATAAAAATTGTCATATATGTTATCAGCCGTCATATCAAACTCCGCGCCATTAAATATCAGGTTGTTTCCTATAAACGTCGCGTCTTCCAACAGCGTCACTTTACCGCCGGTCACTATAAAGTCCCCGTAAACCTCGCTGTCTCCTCCCAAATACAATACTCCGCTTCCGGTTTTGCTTACAGTCGCATTGTTATCCGCCGCGCTGCTTAATATTCCGCCGGACAGCGTTATATTGTTTGCGTTCGTCGCCAAATTTAGAAATGACCCGCCTTCCATATACACGTCGTTGGGCAGTCCGTTTATATTATTTCCGCTAAACGTTATATTACCGCTCGCTGCGTTCAATGTCACTGTGCTGCCGCCGGTTATATATATCGCCGCTCCGGAACTTGTCGCCGTGTTGCCGGTAAAACTTCCTTGACCGGAAAACAGGACGGACGAATTATTGCTTGCATACAACGCTCCGCCGTTATACGCTTTGTTATTTACAAACGTCAGCGCAACGTTTTGGAAGCTCATTATAGTATCATTGGCAAAAATTGCTCCGCCGTTGCCAAGCAATGCTTCATTGTCTATAAAGGTTGCCGATATATTGTTAAACACCATATCGTCTATCGCATATATTGCTCCGCCGCTGCCGGTTACCGCGCTGTTGCTTGTAAAACTTACGCTTGTTCCGAGAAATTCTATATCGCCTAAATACGAATATATCGCTCCTCCGTCAACGCCCGCGATATTGCCGTTAAATTCTCCGTTGGTAATTGTTATCTGCGAATTGGCGTTATATATAGCTCCGCCGCTTGCCGCCGTATTGCCGTTAAATTGTGAATTGTTAATTATTAATTGTTCATTGCCGCTAAAAATCGCTCCGCCGTAAAGATTAGCCGTATTGTTTCCAAACATTCCGTTTTCAACTTTCAGCATCCCGCCTTCCGCGTATATCGCTCCGCCGCTGCCGCTCGTCGATATATTCGTATCAAACGTTGCGCTTGTTATGTTTATCTCGCCGGCACTTTGCCAAATTACTCCGCCTGAACCATACGCCTCATTGTTGCTGAATATCACATTGCTTATTGTCGCAGTCGATAATGCGCTTGCAAGCCTCAGCACTGAGCCGTCAATATCGCTTCTTCCCAAGCTCGGCGTGCTCAAATTCGCATAATATCCGTTTGCCTGCGCGTTCGTCACCGTTAAATCCTGCAGCGTAAAATATACCGCCGTCCCTACCTCTATATTAAAGAACGTTCCCCTTCCCGTAGGCGTATTTGTTGAATGATACAACTCTCCGGACAATATGCTATGCGTTGCGTCGCCGTCATAACCGGCTACCGTAAATACTCCGGAACTCATATTATGCAAACTGTTGCCTGATTTATATGTATAGTCATTAAACGAAAACAAAAACGCTCTCTTGTCATACATCATATTTTGTCTGTCTAAACTATACTCATCCGTTGCTCTGTACGCAAATAGCACCACATACTGCGTGTTCGTCCCTACTGATACTTCATACTCATACGCCGTTGTTGCTATATTTTCACTTCCTCCGGCGTTAAAGTTGATTGCTCCGTCCAATACTTTCACCCAATGCTCTACATATAATCCCGCATCTTTATCATCATATACTCTCACCAATCCCAAATCCAAATTATTTCCGGTCACATTCATCCCTACGCTCAATATGTCGCTTTGCGCATTAGGCGTATTGTTAAATCCTATCCCGACATTCATATTCGTATTCGTTACTCCTAAATTACTAAACATATACGTTGTTGTCGAAATAAACGGGTTATTTCTTTCTAAAGTTATTGTCGAGTCGTTAAACAAATATCTCGTTGCTCCCGCAAAATCCGTCGACTTCAACACTATATACCCGTTATTAAATATCACGCTGTTGCTTTGACCGTTTTCTATTTTGCCCATCAAGTCGTATTTCGCTAAGTCGGGGATCAAACTGTCATCCCGATCAAATATTATGCTGGCTCCGCTTGATACAAACCTTATATTATTATTTCCTCCTGCTTCTATTGCCGTCAATGCATTATTGTTATAGTGTGTCAGCACTCCGTTGGTACTTAAATTTACCGTATAATATATGTCATCGCCGGTTATGTTCAAGTAACTGTTTGATATAACGTTTGCTCCGCCAAACATCTTGCCGCCGCTTGTAACTGTCGTCGTGCCGGAATCCTGACTGAATATTCCGCTAAAGCCGCTATTGTCGCCGGTCAGAGTCAAGCTTCCGGTATTTGACGCCTCTTTATTTATTGTCCCGTTTCCTGTAAACTCCCCGGCAAACGTTAAATTGCCAACCGTTGTTATTTCAAGCATGCCGCTGTCGTATATTCCTATTGTTCCCGTTGACAAAACCGCTCCGTCGGCTAGTTCCAATACTCCCGCAGCTATGCTGCTTATTCCAGTAAAATAACTCCCTGTTACTTTCGTGTATCCCTCTGTCTGGTTAAATATTCCCGCATAACCCGAATTGTCTCCACCTAAATATATGTTCGCTGAATTATTGATTGTTCCGCTTCCCGCTATTCCGCTGCTTATTACTACATCGCCTGCTCCGCTTATGTTTATTGTCCCGGTATTATAAATATCGCTGCCTGATGCCGCGCTGTTGTTTATAAATGTTATGCTGCTTCCTGCTACTGTCTCAAAATTTATCAATCCTGCATTGTATATCGCTCCGCCGTTTCCTGACGCCGTATTTCCGGCGAAGTTTACTCCTCCCTCCACTCTCAATACTCCACTCTGGTTGTTTATAACTCCTCCATCACTGCTCGCTGCAAAGTTTTCAAATGTTACGTCTCGTATCGTTATCGATGAACCGCTTATCAATTCCATCCCTTTGTCTATAAGTCCAGATGCATTTATTGCAAATCCTGCTCCGTCTATTGTGAAGTCTGCGTTTATCGGCGTGCCA
>Ga0123356_10000099_pt1 | contig 91944 bp, 95 predicted proteins | sample TergutEmb28metaG_2_FD_92546 | JGI IMG/M metagenome (GOLD analysis project Ga0123356, IMG submission 92546) | Embiratermes neotenicus P3 segment gut microbial communities from Petit-Saut dam, French Guiana - Emb289 P3 | ecosystem: Host-associated > Arthropoda: Insects > Digestive system > Gut ...
CACTGGGGCAAAGGTTTTGCGAATGAAGCAGTTACAGCAATGATTGAACATGCTCAAAATGTATTAAACCTAAAGCGGTTGTATGCCACTATTGATAATAAACATGAGAGGTCAAAAAAACTGGTTGAAAAACTGGGCTTTGAATTGATAGCAGTTTTGCCTGAATCGAATTTTTACGGCAGAGTTGCAGACGTGGCATACTATTCACGCACATTATAAGCATTAAATAAATCAGAGACGAAAAAACCCTGCCGCTTGAGTAGTAGAATTAGACTTATCTTCACAAAAGTTGTTAAAATCGTATAGAATGATTAATATTATGCGAGGAAAAAATGCATTGTAATAATTGTAATACAAAATGTTATACAAATGATAGATTTTGTGCTACTTGCGGATGCACTTTAAGTTTACCTCAAAATCCAGTAAAAAGCACATTAAATAAACAACAAAAACTGGCTATGGCTTTTGGGATAATTAGCCTTTCATACCCATTTGCCTCATTTCTTATTTGGGCGATATCATTGTTTTTAACACTATCTTCCAACAGGTCAATATCTTTAGCTGCAAACTGGGTCGCAGGAAATATTTTCGCTTTTTCAATTGTTTCGTGTGGCTTGGGAATAATCGCAGTTTTCTTAGGCATTAAAAACAAAAAAACAGCTCCAATAATATTGGGGACAATTGGGAGTTTATTTTCTATTACAGTATGTTGGATGTCTATGTTAGGGTAAATACCGTGTTGTTTGGAACGTAGGAGGCTGACATTGTGCAAAAAAATATGGTGAAATATCGAACTATTAAATTTACACTGTTTTTTGTTTTGCTGACAATAATTTTTGCAGTCACATCTGCATGCTTTTATTCTTTAGATGGAAGGCGGGTGACTGGCAGAGAAGGATTAGAAGAAGCAGTTTTCATTTATCTTGAGGAAAAATATGGAAATGATAAAAATTTTCGTGTTATTCAAACAGCCGGAGGTGGTTCAACGGGGATAGGAATGAGAACTGTATATCTTTCTTCAAATGAATTGCCCGAAGATACTTTATTTTTAATAAAAGTAGATAACATAAAACTGGATAATAATAAATACGGATTTGAAGTTGTTCCGGATAGTGATAATTATACTGAAATTCTTGCAGCACTGCCGATTAGAGATGAAATGCTAAAACGTCTCAACAGTAAATATAAAAGAGAATTTATTCCCTTATCATTTAGGCTTACTAATTGGCTAAATACCGATGATACTACATACACCTTGACTTGTTACCCCATGGGCGGAGATGCTGATTATGATTATACTATTGTTAAAGGAGTCGGGGAGAATAGTACCATAAGTTATCAGGACACTTTCTTTGGAAACATCATTCGAAATGAAATAGAAGCAGAAATAACGGCTTTATTAAGCAGTTTAGATTTTCCTTACATTGTGACTTATCGAGTAGGGGAAACCTTCTCAGGTGACCCCTTCTTCTTTAATGATTCTTTTGATAGAAATAATACTTTGGTTGAGTTTAAGTCTTGGTTAACAGAGAATGACCCGGAGTGGTATTTTGAAGTGGATATAGTAATTTGGGTACAGTTCAAGGGTGATAACGATAGAGGTTATTGGGGAGAATTGGAGCCTTATGAAAAAGAGTTGTATGAATTACTGAGTGTTTTAGAGCATGAGTACCGGTTTAACGTTGGAGTTGTGTATAAGGAGGATTTTTCAGAAGAAATGCGAGCACCTACAAACTTACCTGTTTATTTAAGGTCTGATATGAGATTCTCCCTGTATATTAATTCTGATTTGGAACATTAAATTGAGGTATAGTAATGATAAGAATCAAAGGCAAAAATATATTCAGGTGAGCAACCGATTTTTTATAATTTAGATGCACTTTTTGCAAAGTTAGAGGGTTGCTGATGACATATCAATTTACATATACTAAGTGTTTTGAAAAGTATTACAAGACATTAACTGCCGCAGTTCCTGTAAGAACACCCTAACATCATTCGATTTTTTCAGGACTTATTTTTCTTGAATATTTTTACAGGATTGCTTATAATATAAGTATACTTTCTATGAGGAGTTAAACTTCGTGAACGACAATATTTTGAATGATGATAATACTTCCTCAGATGTATCATATGATTTCAATAAAATGCGAAGAGTTCCTCACCCGCTTTTAGGAAAAGGACTGAAGCTCACAGACAATATTGCTGGCATTTCAGATGAAGAGTTTGAACGTAAGCTTCTAAGTTTAGAGCCAGACGAACGCGATATTGCAACTAAGTTGAGAAAGAAACGGCGACTTAACGCTAATATTCCGGTTTAGATTTGTCATTTAATCGCTGCTAAAAGGGATTGCATTTATTGTGGAATTAAGATAAAATACGGGAGGGAAATCTGTAAAATAAACATAGTGGGAAATTAATATGCGAAGAATATCGTGCGTTGTTTGCACAATATTATTACTTTTTTTGCTTTTACCATTTTCGTCAGAGAATATGACGGTTATGGCAGCATCGGGCTCGGGCGCCAGTCTTCATATGAACGGCGGCACGGGCTTTATTTTTAATTTGGTGTTTGATACAACTTTAAGTGCTACTGAGCAAACTATTGTCTTGCCTGGGAACGGAACAGTACCCGCTGTTTATTCTCCCAGTGGAAATACACTCCAGCCAGGTGACCAGTTGTTGTATGTTTTAGTTACCGATTCAACCGGAGCAGCAATCGGAACGATTCTTCCAAACGCAATAGGTAGCAGAAGCTCGAATGCTGTTTTGCAAGCAGACGGTTCAATGGGTGCAAACGGTCTCATGGTGGGTAATACCGGGACAATCAACTTTTGGTTTAATGGATTCGTAGGTACTATCCCGCCGACGACCTCGTCTTATATAATGGCAAATAAAGTATGGCTCAATGCCGACGGCACGACTTTTATCGGAGCCACTCCGCCACTGAGTTTATTACTCAACGGCTCGGGAACAACGCCCGGCAGCACGGTTTCCGATGTTCCTATGTTGCCCGGTGTCCCCGTTTTAGTACAGGACGGAACGTATACAGTAACCGAGCCGAATATACCGGGATTTCAGTTGATAGATATCACTTCAAGCACCATGCAGACGGATATAATCAACAGAAACGCCACAGCTGTAACATCAACCGGCAACTATACGGTTACCTTTACAAATATTAGTGCTCCAAATAGCACTTCTTTAATTTTGGTCGGAGAGAAGACAGCTTCAGGTCTGCCTGCTCCAGGGAATGCATTTCGCCCCGGCATTTTTCAATTTACAGCAACAGATATGTCAACAGGGCAAGTTGTCGCAACCGCAACCAATACTATAAATACCGTTACACCGCCTACAGCAAGCGGGTCTATCGTATTTACACCAATAATATATAGTGCCTCGGATGTTGGAAGAACTTTCACTTACCTTATTGAAGAGATAGATATAGGAAATCCCGATTGGACTACTTCTACAAGCACTTTTACGGTGACGGTTTCTGTTACTCTCTCGGGTAATGATATAATAGCTACACCAACGTATCCGCCTCCCTCCGGTATTGTTTTTAACAACGCTTATAATGTCGGCACTGCTTCTTTTCAGCCCTTTGCGAGAAAGCAAATTATCGGCAGCAATGTGCTACTTAATAACCAGTTCTCATTTGCTGTTATTGATACAGGTAATAATAATGAAGTAGTGTCAACCGGCACAAATATTGCAGGCACCCCCCCCACAAGTGCTATTGCAGATATTATCTTTACACCAATAAACTATACATACGATTCAACTCCGGGCTATTATCCCCGGGTATATAATTATGCCATTATTGAAACAACCCCCGGAGGAAACGGCTGGAGTGTATTATCCGGCGTCCCGAATACACTAACTGTAACAGTTAGCAATCCTGCAGGGACTACATTGACTGTTTCCGCAGTGCCTGCTCCGGACCCCATAGTTATAACAAACCGATATGTTGCAGGCGGTGTTCTATCGCTAAACGCACATAAGACAACAAGCGGCGGTACGTTGACTGCGGGACAGTTTCAATTCCAAATTACTGATGAGTTTGGCAACTATGTAACATCGGGACAAAACGATGCAAACGGTAATATTGTGTTCGGTACAATCCGATTTAACAATAATCCCGGCAGTATTGGATTTCATATGTACACACTCACAGAAACAAGCACGTCGGGAGGCGGGTGGGCAACAAGCTCTGTTTCCTATCCTGTTTTAGTGCGTGTATCCGATAACGGCAATGGTACTTTGGCTGTTAATACGTTTAACTTAAATACCGATAATTTTGTGTTTGTAAACACCTACGGGTCGAGCGGCTCTGTTGTATTAAACGCTACGAAACTAGCAAATGGGGGTACGCTGACAAACGGTCAGTTCCAGTTTGCTGTGCAAAATGAAAGCGGAGTGACTGTGGCTACAGGTACAAATAATGCTGCAGGGAATATAACATTTTCTCCAATTCAGTACACAAATAATGATATTGGAATGCACCATTATACAATATATGAAACCAGCCCTATAATCACTGTTCCGGGATCCGGCGGTTACGACGTTGGTATGTGGACACCAAGCCCGCTTGTTTATCACGTTTCTGTAAATGTAGTTGACAATGGTGACGGTACTATTACTGCGACACCTATCTATCCCCGAATGGGTCTTAATTTTATAAATACATATACAAATTATACAGACCCGGTAGGTTCAATAGCTTTGTGGGCTACAAAAAGCACTGTTGGTGCTCCGATGGTCGGCGGGGAGTTCAGCTTCGCAGTTGTGGAGACTGTTGGTGGAAATGATATAGTTGTTGCTACGGGCACAAATGACAGTAATGGGCATATTCAATTTTCTGCAATCCCATATACAGTTTATGACAAAGGAACACATAGCTACAAAGTTATTGAAACTACTCCTGTAGCTCCCTATTGGCAAACAGACAGTGCGGCATTTGATGTATCGGTGGATGTTTTAGAGACTACCTATCCTCCTGATAGCATTACACCGGGTGCACGGGCTCTTCTTTGCTTATCTGCGTACCCCCCGGGCGGTATGTATTTCACAAACAACTATGCTCCCCCTGACCGTATGCTGTCTATAACAAAGACAATAGAGGGGTTTCAAGGGTTTAATGTATTTGACCCGAACAGTATCTCACCCATTACATTTCTTGTGGTCGGCACAAATGCAGCAGGTGCGGAGGTTTACAGAGAAACAGTGGCGTTTAATTCCACTAACTTTCAGTGGAATCCTAACTTAAAAAACTACACCTATATTATGCATAATTTGCCTCTCGGAAGCTACCGCGTATATGAAAGAGGCGGCTTTGCACCCGGATATGTCAACAACCGACCAAACCCGCCGCAATCGGCAACAGTAACAGATACTGTGCCGGCGTCAGTTGCTTTTCTAAACTCATATACACTCGCTCCGGTTCCCCCGGCAAATCATCCGGCTGTTACGATAAACAAGGTTTTTCACGGCTTAAGAGACGCAGAGATACCAGCCGATTTTACGATTATGGTAACAGGTCCCGGAGGATACAGCCGTACTTTGAGTCTCAGTGAGGTAATGTCGGGTTCCGGTGGTCTGCTAACTAATCTCGCTCAGGGGACATACTCCATAAGTGAAAGAAATAATAATGTACCGGGGTACATTATTCGTGTCACTGCAAACGGTTTGCCTATATCACTGCCGTATTCATTCCAAGTCTCTCAGACGACAGGGCACATTATGCTTACAATTGACAACAACTATATGAAACGGGAACAATCTCCGCAAACCGGTGTGACCCACAACCTATTTTTACCGGTAATAATGCTTTTAATAAGCATTACAGGCTTCATAAGTGCTGAGATTTATCGCAGAAAGAAAAAGAAGACATAGGAAAAAAGCACCTCGTTATCAGGAGGTTAAAAGTTGAAAAGCACACGCAAAAAAATAATTATAGTAGATGATAATGCATCGTATCTATCTGTCGTAAGAATACTTTTAAAACCTTTCTACGAGGTTTATCCTGCACCATCAGCTTTAAAACTGTTTAAAATTGTGGAAAAATTCATTCCCGACTTAATTTTACTGGATGTTAATATGCCGGAGGTCAATGGGTTTGAAGCGATAAATATATTAAAGGAAAGTCCCAGATTTAACGATATCCCCGTTGTTTTTCTCACTGCAAAGGACGATGAAGCCAGTGCGGAGAAGGGTCTGGAGCTTGGAGCAGCAGACTACATAACCAAGCCTTTTTCAGGACCGTTGCTTCTCAAACGCATAAGCAATATACTGCTTATTGAACAGCTAAAAAGAGATTTGCATACAAGCACTATAACTATTAACCAGCTACGTGAACAAAATGAACACAACGCATAAAAAGTTTATGAAAATTACGAGGAGGGTATGATGAAAAAAGCTTTAATATTCCAAGGCGGATGGGATGGACATGAACCACAGTTAGTATCAAAGAGATTTGCAAAGATGCTCGAGAGCGAAGGCTATGAGGTTGAAATCAGTGATACACTTGATTGCCTTGCCGAGCCTGAGAAGCTTATGTCTCTCGACCTTTTAGTGCCCTGTTGGACAATGGGTGAGATTAATAATGATTTAGTCGATAATATCGCAAAAGCCGTCGGTGCGGGAACCGGACTTGCAGGCTGTCACGGCGGAATGTGCGACTCCTTCAGAGGCAATACCCAGTGGCAGTTTATCACCGGCGGACAGTGGGTTAGCCACCCCGGTGGTGACGGTATTGAATATACTGTAAATATAAATCACGGCTCCAGCCCGATTATTGAAGGAATTAATGATTTTCAAGTAAAATCAGAGCATTATTATCTGCACATTGACCCTGCAATTGAAGTGCTTGCAACCACAGAGTTTCCATCACCTTCGGTGCCCTATTATCATATGGCAAACAAACCAATTGCAATGCCTGTAATATGGACAAAATGCTGGGGCAACGGACGTGTATTCTATAACTCTCTAGGGCATCATGACGATGTGTTTGACATTCCGGAGGCGGCACTTCTCATGAAACGGGGAATGCTGTGGGCGGGTCAAGGTAAAGAATATGCAATCAAAAACGGACTGACAATCACCAGATTTGAAAATGCAGCAAAGATGTATTAAGGAGGACTAAAATGAAAAATATTGGCTTTGTGGGATGCGGCGATATCAGCGGAATTTATTTGACTAATATAACAAACCTGTTTAAAGACTTAAAAATCATCGGCGTTGTCGATTTGATACGTGAGCGTGCCGAAAAAGCGGCAAAGGAATACGGCATAGGTAAGGTTTACAAAGATATGCACGAGTTGTTTGCCGACCCTGAAATCGACATTGTCTTAAATCTGACAAGACCATATGAGCATTATGATGTTTCGATTGCTGCGTTAAATGCAGGAAAGCATTTATATACAGAAAAACCTTTGGGTGCGTCATTGGACGAAGCGGATAAAATAATGGCTCTTGCCAAAGAGAAAAACCTTTATGTCGGCGGTGCTCCCGATACTTTTCTCGGAGCGGGACTGCAAACCTGCCGTAAGCTTATTGATGACGGTGCAATTGGAGAGGTTTTCGGAGCCTCGGCATATATGGTGTGCAGAGGTCATGAGTCATGGCATCCCGACCCTGAGTTTTACTATAAATACGGTGGCGGTCCGATGCTGGATATGGGACCGTATTATCTGACAGCATTAGTGAGCCTGCTGGGAGCGGTAAAAACAGTGACGGGCATGACCAAGATATCGCTTGCTGAAAGAATGATAACAAGCCAGGCAAAAAACGGAACAATTATAAAAGTTGATGTGCCGACATATGTCACAGGTATTATGAACTTTCAAAGCGGAGCCATAGGAACAATTTTTACAACATTTGACGTCCATACGGCTCAGGTTCCCCGCATTGAGATTTATGGCTCAAAGGGCACTCTATGTGTGCCTGACCCGAACTTCTTTGAAGGTCCTGTGCGTTTATTTACAAGCGAAACAAATGAGTTTGCCGAAATGCCATTGCAATTTGAATACCCCGAAAACAGTCGCGGACTTGGACTTGCAGATATGGCAAAAGCAATAGAAGTAAGCAGAAAAGCCCGTGCAAGCGGCGAGCTTCTAATCCATATCAATGAAATAATGTCAGGGTTTCACAAAGCAAGTGATGAGCAATGCTTTGTAGAAATGAAAACAACAGTCGACAGACCCGAGCCAATGGAAAAGCCAAAGAATAAAGGGTTATTTAACAGTTGACACATACTGCATCACATGCTATATTATCTTGGTGTTATCGGGCTGATTAACATTTAATCAGCCCGCCCATACGACCCGCTAGCTCAGCCGGTAGAGCAGCGCCCTTTTAAGGCGAAGGTCCTGTGTTCGAATCACAGGCGGGTCACCACAACCTTACGAAACCTCAGAGTTTCAACTGCTCTGAGGTTTTTATATCCAAGTATGGTATAATTACTAAGCAAGTAAGCAGCACTTGGAGACAATTATGAATCTTTTAAGATACTTTTGGTTAACAAATATCGTAATTATGATTGCGATAGCCGGAATATTGATTTTCGGTAGCTTTACATTATTTATTCTTGTCTATATAGCATTATTTTTAGTGCTGCTCGCGCGTTTTATGCTACCGCGGGGTCATAAGCTTGTTAAGCTATGGCTCTTTATTGCGTTGGGATTTTTTCTTGCGTGTCAAATTGTATTAGCCGAGCAGCTGCTGCTTGTGCCGGGACCTGACGGCGGACGTGTTGCTATTGATTCAACTCTTCAATCCTACTGGCCCCGCAGAATATTCTGCACTTTTGTTATTTTGCTGCCGCTTGCAGTATCGCGTTATATAGTAGTCAGCAAATACGGACAAATTTATATGCCGTCAATAAAAGAAACCGGCACAATAGGGTTTGCGGAAATACAAGGAGTTGTTGAAAAAGCCAAACAGTTTGCGGAAAAAGCAGGAACTACAAGAGATAGCCTATCACCCGCAAATCTTAGAGAAGTAATCGGCGACGGAATGCGGCATGATTCCTTTAACTATTTAAACAAAGATTCATTGTCGGAGAGCTACTTTGATAAAGTCAAAGAGACCATGACAGATTTAAACATGTATATTGTTATTTCTCGTACAGGCAGTGCGGCAAGCAACATGATTGCAATAGTTACGGGGAAAAAATATAATCACGCATCAATTTCATTTGACCGCGATTTACAAACAATTGTCAGCTATAACAGCGGAAATAATGTTTACCCGCCGGGAATGAATCCTGAAATGATTGCAGATTTAACAAAAAAGAACGATGCTTCAATTCTTGTATACAGCATATCATGCACTGCAGAGCAAAAAGCCGGAGTCCTTCAAAAAATACGTGAAATCAACGAAAGCGGAAGCGCATATAATGTGCTCGGATTATGGACAAAACGCTCATACAGAAAAAACATAATGTTCTGCTCCCAATTTGTATATCAAATGCTAAAGCTTGAAGGACTGGTATATTTTGACAAGGATGACGGAGACGTAGAACCCTCGGATTTCATAGAGCTTGATTACCATAGAGCACTTTCATTTGAATATGAGGTAACACTATGAGGATAATTAAACTATCACTTTTCTTGATAATATTCCTGCTGACCGCCTGCAATGAATCCGAAAACCCTGATGTTGACGGTGAGTATAACGCCGAAAGCAATATCGTACTGGGTTTCTCTCAGCTTGGTGATGAAAGTGAGTGGCGAACGGCATCAACCAATGATATCAAGCGTGCAGCTATTACCGCTCAGATACAGCTTCTGTTTGAAAACGCACAGCAACAGCAATCTAATCAGATCAAAGCGATAAGGTCATTCATTCTAAAAGGTGTTGATGTTATCGCTTTTTGTCCGATTGTAGAAGAAGGCTGGGATTATATTCTCGAAGAAGCAAATGAAGCCGGCATACCGGTTATAGTAGTTGACCGTGAAATAAAAACTGAAAGCGACGGATTGTTTACGGCGTTTATAGGCTCTGATTTCCACAGAGAAGGAGTCAAGGCGGGTGAGTGGATGGTCGAAAGATTCGCAGATGTCGAAGGTCCTATTAGAATAGCGGAAATAAGCGGCACCCCGGATTCATCACCTACAATCGGCAGATACGACGGACTAAGAGAGGTTCTTAATGAAAACCCGAAGTTTGAAATCGTTATATCAATTACCGGTGATTTCATGCGTTCAAAAGGCAGAGAAAAGATGGAGATTATCTTACGGGAAACTCCGGATATTGACATACTTTATGCACATAATGATGACATGGCACTTGGTGCAATTGAGATAATGGAGGAACACGGAATAAAGCCCGGCTCAGATATTATTGTTGTATCTGTGGATGCACAGGCATCCGGTGTTGAAGCATTAAAGGAAGGAAAAATAAACTGCCTGATTGAATGCAGTCCATATGTAGGTGATGATTTAATGCAGCTTGTTATTAAAATTGTAAACGGTCAGGACTTTGATAAAAACACATTTACCGAGACAAGAGTTTTCACCGATATGGATGATTTTGACACACTGCCTGTAAGAACAAGGTGATGATTACGAGAAGATACATAAATAAAGTACTAAATATGCGAAAAAGCATTATAGGAAAAATTATAATTCTTTTCAGTATGATGTTTGTACTGCTGCTTGTACCTGTCATAATACAAAATGTTTCAGCCTTCCGCCAGGCACGCTTATACGGAGAAATGCTGGATAATATCATAAATGCAAATCAATTGAATTTGGATGTTGTCGAGAATATTGAGCCGTATGTCTGGAATATAGTCGCAGGTAAGGATTCATTTGAATCGAGCGGGATATGGTATCGGGTCGGAAATATTCGCTTAAGAATGGTTGAACTAAGAAACAATACCGATTCTATAGAAAACCGCGGAACAATGGATATGGCAATAAGAGTGCTTTCAATTCTGGGAGACTTTTTATTAATATTGGATACACAAATTTCAGAAAGAAATCCGGTTGAGGATAATGAAGCATTGCTTGAGGAAATACGTGTGTGTATCGCGGGTATTGACGATTTGCTTCGGGAATTTTCATCCAAGCAGGTTGAAGACGCAGCGGTTTTAAATCAGGAAATGAGTAGGCAAAGCAACCAAAGCTTTATTCTTAACATATCGCTAACAGTTATTGTACTTATTGTCGGTGGATTTACATTCCTGTATATATATCGAGGACTTATGAATCCTATTGAAAAGCTCCTGAAAATGTCTAACAAGATTTCGGAAGGGGATTTCAGCTCCAGAGCAGAGCTATCAACCTCCGATGAGTTTAACGAGCTTGCAGCAGGCATGAATATAATGTCCGAGAAAATTGAGATTCTGTTAGAACAAAGTGTTGAGGAGCAAAAGCAACGACAGAAGATGGAACATAAAATACTGCAGGAGCAAATAAAACCTCATTTTCTGTATAATACTTTGGATGCAATTATCTGGGCTGCCGAGGCGGATAACACTACCGATGTAGTTACACTTGTTGCGTCTCTTTCTACCTTCTTCAGAATCTCCCTAAGCCACGGAATAGACTATATACCGATACACGACGAGATTGAGCATGTCCGCAACTATTTGATTATTCAGCAAATTCGTTACAGTGATGTTCTCACTTATGATATTATTGTAGATGATGATATTCCAAACATTAAGATTCTTAAATTACTGCTCCAGCCAATTGTTGAAAACGCGTTATATCACGGAATTAAAAACACTCGTGAGAGAGGTAAGATAATTGTAAGTGTTAAAAAGGACGGAGATAAACTCAAGTTTACGGTTTCGGATAATGGCATAGGAATGACAAAAGAAACTCTCGATGCTTTAATATATGATATAAACCACGGGAGTGGAGAAAAGGGATACGGGTTATATAACGTAAACAAAAGGCTAAAGCTGTATTATGACTTAACAGAAGGTGTTGAGATAAAGTCGGAGTACAGAAAAGGAACGGAAGTCGGTTTTGCTTTGTCAATGTAGGAGCTAGTATGTATAAGGTGTTTTTTGTTGATGATGAGGCATCAATGCGTGCCGGTATAAGAGAAAGCATTGAATGGGATGATTCCGGATTCACACTTGCCGGCGAAGCTCCCGATGGAGAGATGGCACTTTCTCTAATGCAGGAAATACTGCCTGATATATTAATAACGGATGTCAGAATGCCTTTTATGGACGGAATTGAACTGTCAAGACAAGCGAAAAAGATAATGCCATGGATTAAAATTCTAATTCTGAGCGGTCATGATGAGTTTGAATACGCAAAGCAAGCAATTGCCATAGGAGTTGAGGATTATCTACTAAAGCCTGTCACATCTGCAAACCTGATGGAAACACTAAGAGTGATAGCAAGCAGGATTGACAAAGAAAGACGGAGCAATGTCGAGAACCTGATTGCTAGTATGCAGGACATCAGTGCAAGCGGAAAAATGCCGCTTATTAATGTCGACAAGCTCCCTGTAATTGATAAGCTGCGTTATGCAACAAAAGCTGACGTTTCCGGATTGGTAGAGAATTATCTCGAAAGCTTTGACAATACTGCCGGAACATCATTTATATTTTTATACTATATCTTTATGGATATACTTCTTAGCTCATCAAAAATAATTGAGGAGTTTGGCGGAGAAGCAAAGGATGTCCTGTCTGAGTATTTTGATGCAGGTTATATGCTGCAGGACGGAGCAGCGGATATTGAGAAAATAAGAAGCTTATTAACAGCCGTACTTGAGCGGGTTGTTGAATTTCGTGATACTGCAACCGGCTCAAAATACAGTGATATTATTGTAAGAGCACAGGAGTATATAAAAAATAATTTTTCAAATAAGGATATTTCTCTTCATACCGTTGCAAAGGAAGTCAGTGTTTCCCCAAATCATTTCAGCACTGTTTTCAGCAGAGAAACCGGTGAAACATTTATAAACTACATAACCGGAGTAAGAATCGAACAGGCTAAGGTGCTTTTAAAAACAACACAAATGAGAACGTCCGATATCGGCTATGAAGTAGGATATAATGATACACAGTATTTTAGCTATGTCTTTAAGAAACAAACGGGCAAAACCCCAAAGGAGTTCAGAAGCAAGTAAAAACCGTAAAAATTTAGGCAATATTAAGAAGATTTCCTATTCTTTTTTTTCTCATTATTTGCTATTATGCAAGATGGTTAGTATTAATTATTTACTTAAGGAGGAAAAAATAGTGAAAAAAGGTTTAGCAATTTTATTATCATTAACATTAGTATTAGTGTTGGTCGCAGCTTGTGCCGGAGGCGGCAGCGGAAGTGGCACCATCAAAGTTGGATTCTCACAAATCGGCTCAGAATCAGACTGGCGTATAGGTAACACAGTATCCGTCAGTGAAGCAATTGAAGGTGCAGGTTGGGAGCTTCTCTTCAACGACGCAAACCAAGAGCAAGCAAACCAAATCAGTGCCCTTCGCGACTTCATCACACAAGGCGTTGATTACATCGTGTTTGGACCCATCGTTGAAACAGGTTGGGACGCAGTACTTCAAGAAGTTAAAGACGCAGGCATTCCAATGGTCATGATTGACAGAACCATCAGCATGCCGAATCAAGAAGATTATTATATCTCCTGGATTACCAACAACTTTGAAGAAGAAGGCGTTGCAGCAGCAGAGTGGCTCATTGCATACCTCGAGCACGAAAATCGCATGAACGACCAAATCAACATCGTAGAACTTCAAGGAACCGTTGGTTCGGGACCGCAAATTTATCGTCAAAAAGGTTTTGCAGAAAAAGTAGGAGGATTCTCGAATCTGGATATCATGTATTCAGACACAGGAAACTTTGAAACAGAAGCCGGTAAAGCATTGATGGAATCATTCCTGACAAGAGCAAACTCAGAAGGCAAACCGATTGATGTAGTATTTGCACACAATGACGGTATGGCTCTTGGTGCAATCCAAGCAATCAGAGAAGCCGGACTTAATCCGGGTGTTGACATCATCATTATCGGAATCGATGCAGTTAAAGCTGCATTTGAAGCAATCATCGCAGGCGACATGAATGCAACAGTCGAGTGCTCACCACTCCTCGGACCGCTGGTTGTTCAAGTTATCCAAACAGACATCGATGGCGGAACATCACCAAAAGTTATTTACAACCCGAGAAAAACCTTTGATATGTCACTGTATCAAGTATTCCCGGACAGATTTACTTCAGCAGAAAGTGATTTAGCAAACAGAGTATACTAATCATAAATCTCCATTTTATAAGTTTCCTTAGCATAAAGAGGCTGCCGCAAGGCAGTCTCTTTTATTGCCGCTTAAAGTAAATAATCTTACATATTTAAGAAGATTTTTACTTTTATTTTGCTATTATTCTATGTATAATGTGTTAAAACTGGTTAACTGTGATTATTTTTAGCTATTATAATAGGAAGGGTGGGTTTTTAATGAATGATGACATTATCCTAAAAATGTCTAATATTGAAATGAACTTTCCCGGTGTCAGGGCACTCGCTAACGTTGACTTTACCTTACGGAGAGGTGAAGTCCATAGTGTTATGGGCGAAAACGGAGCAGGAAAATCAACCCTGATTAAATGCCTGACCGGCGTTTACCAAATGGACAGCGGCACAATAATGTTCGACGGCAAAAAAATCCGTCCGCAATCTGTCAGTGATGCTATGAAGCTTGGTATTAGCAGTGTGTATCAGGAGGTTAATCTTTGCCCTAACCTGACAGTTGCCGAAAACATATTTATAGGACGTCAGCCAATGAAAGCCGGCACTCTTGTTGATTGGAAAAAAATGAACTCGCTCTCATCAGCAGCATTGCAGAAATTCGACTTGGATATAAATGTAACAAGAAATCTTGATTCTTACTCGGTTGCGATACAGCAAATGGTAGCGATTGCAAGAGCAGTTGATGTCGACGCAAAAATTCTGATACTGGACGAACCGACATCCTCGCTTGATAAAGATGAAGTTGCAAGGCTGTTTGAGGTTATTAACAAATTAAAATCTGAAGGAATGGCGATAATCTTTATTTCACACTTCCTCGATCAAGTTTATGAAATTTCCGACAGGATTACAGTGCTACGTAACGGTGAGCTTATAGGCGAGTATTTAGCACAGGATTTACCACAACTAGAGCTGATTAAAAAAATGGTGGGTAAAGAGCTTGAACAGATGACAAATCTGAAAAAAGCAAAGCATATAGATGAACATAAGGTTGTTTTAAAAGCAGAGCAAGTTTCTGTTCCGGCTTCCATTCAAGATGTTGACCTTACACTTATAGAAGGTGAGGTTCTTGGATTTGCAGGTTTACTTGGCTCCGGAAGGTCTGAGACCGCAAGAGCACTGTTCGGAATTGACAAAATAAACGGCGGAAAAATATCAGTCAGAGGAAATACAGTTCATCTAAAAAATCCCGCAATGGCAATAAAACATAAAATTGCATTCTGCCCAGAAGACAGAAAAAGCGATGCAGTTGTAGCCGACCTAACTGTCAGAGAAAACATTATTTTAGCACTTCAAGGTCGCATGGGAATGTTCAAGTATTTAACCAGAAAAAAGCAAAATGAATTGGCAAACAAATACATTGATTTATTGGGTATAGCCACACCCGATGCAGATAAAAAAATCGGGGAGCTTTCCGGTGGAAACCAGCAAAAATGCATATTGGCAAGATGGCTTGCAACAGAACCTGAGGCACTAATTATGGATGAGCCGACAAGAGGAATTGATGTTGGAGCAAAAACAGAAATTATGAAGCTGACTCTGGAGCTTTGTGAAAAAGGTATGGCAGTCGCGTTTATTTCATCCGAGCTTGAAGAAGTAATTAAATTGTCCAACTCTGTTGTGGTTATGCGGGACAGAAAAAAAGTGGCTCATCTTGTCGGAGAGGAAATAGACCATGATCGCATTCTGGAGAAAATTGCAGGAGGTGATAAAGCATGAGAATCTTAAGGCATATTACATCATCAGCTATGTTTACACCGCTTCTTGTATTATTGCTGATAATTTTATTCAACCTTATTGTTCAGCCCGGCATTTTCTCGTTTTCTATAAATGCTGACGGGAATTTGAGCGGAGGACTTATGCAGATTCTGCTGCGTTCGGTTCCGGTCATGCTTCTCGCCATGGGTATGACGCTTGTCATAGCAACAGGAGGTGTAGACCTTTCAGTCGGATCGGTTCTTGCAATAGCAAGTGCGGTATCGCTTTCTCTTATAAGAGGTGACACTGTCAGTCCGACAGGCGACACTGCAATGGCACTTGGTCTAGTTGTTATTATCACATTAATTGTCGGTGTTGTCTGCGGTCTTTGGAATGGATTTCTGGTAGCAAAAATAGGAATACCGCCGATTGTTGCAACGCTAATTTTTATGGTCGCAGGAAGAGGGCTAACACAGGTAATCACACGCGAAAGAAGTATTACAACCGGTCACCTTCCGTTCGGAGAGATAGCAAACGGATTCACTTTTGGGATACAAAATCCTATATGGATAGCATTTATCGTATTTATTTTCTTTTGGATTTTTACAAGAAAAACTGCATTTGGACTTTTTATTGAATCCACCGGCATTAATAAGTCTGCTGCAAAATACTCCGGCATCAAATCCACAAAAATTCTTCTTGCAATATATGCTCTTTCGGGATTATGTGCCAGTATTGCAGGAATCCTAAGTGCGTCAAATATAATGGCAATACAACCCGCAAGAGCGGGCGAGGATATGGAAGTCGATGCGATTCTGGCAGTCGTTCTTGGCGGTACAAACATGAAGGGTGGCAAATTTAATCTGGGCGGCACTGTTGTAGGTGCGATTATCTTGGACTTACTGCCGAGAACGATGACCTTCCTCGGAGTTGGTATTCAATACTCTATGTTTATAAAGGCGGTTATTATTGTTTTAATTGTTTTAATACAATCACCGACAACAAACAGATTTGTTTCGTCATTGTTCAAAGCGAAAACACCTAGCAAACAGGAGGTGGCAGAATAATGAAGCAGTTTAACTTACTTAAAGCTTTAAACGAAGCTACCGAAAAAATAGCAGCACCGATAGCATCACGCATCAAATCCGACAAAGTAAAAAGATTCATTACTCAACATGTAAAAATAATCCCATCCGCAACAACGTTAGTGCTTTTCATAATAGCGTTTATTGTCGGTGGAATTATGTTCGGTCCTAATTTTGTGACAGTTCGTAACTTTCTAAGTCTGTTTACTGACAATACTCATATACTAATATCAGCTGTGGGAATGACACTGGTTATAATCTCAGGAGGCATAGACTTGTCGGTAGGCTCAGTTGCTGCGTTATCCACTATGCTGCTGGCATATGGTACAGCAGTTAATCATGGACCAAACGAAATAGGATTAGGCTTGCCCATGTGGGTTTGCGTAATTGCAGCTCTCGGTATCGGCACTTTAATAGGGTACTTGCTTGGTATCCTGATTCAAGTTTTTGAAGTTCCGCCATTTATTGCAACTCTCGGAGGAATGTTTTTCGCTCGGGGCTTGGCTTTTATTATCAGTACGGATTCAATTCCGATTGATGACCCGACCTTCAGAGCGATAGGAGGCTGGAGAATTACTGTTCCGGATTTTCTAAACTTTACTAACAGAAACGCTATTGCTCCAATTTCAATTGGAATATTTATATTCATTGCATTACTGATTTTTGCAATCATACTCATGAAATCCACAAAACTCGGGCGTAACATATATGCAATAGGCGGCAATGAACAGAGTGCCAAGCTCATGGGTCTGCCGGTAAAAAAGACACGTATATTTGTCTATACATTTAATGGATTTTGCTCATCTCTTGCCGGTGTAGCATTTGCTCTTTCCTTGTTCTCAGGGTGGGGAAGGCATTTAATCGGCATGGAGCTTGAAGTAATAGCTCCTGTTGTAATAGGAGGCTCGCTCTTGACAGGTGGTATAGGTTACCCGCTCGGTTCAATGTTCGGAGTAATGACACAAGGAATCATCAGCAAATTTGTCTCATTCGGCAACATGATGTCAGGATACGCAAAAATAATGGTTGGTGTACTGCTATTTCTGTTTATAGTAATGCAAAGAGTAGTAATAATGATTGCAGAGAAAAACAAGGAAGCATAATTCAAAAAACGGGTGGTTCGATAAGTTCGAACACCCGTTTGCTAAATAGCTGCAAGCAGCTATAGTATATAATTTAAACTATGTTTACGTTAGGATAAAAATGTTTTTATCTGTTATTTTATTTAGGTTAGTGACTAATGGTCAGTGCTGTGCGTGACTCCCGTCAGCAAGTCGCTGACCATTAATCACTAAAAAACCTTACCTTTGTTGTCGCTGTTGCCGGAAGCATTCATTTGCATTTCTATCATTTTAATGTAGAGCATTTGAGCAAGTGCTTCGTTATAATTAAAGGTTTCTTTGTTATTGCGGGGCACTGCGTTGATTTTGCCACCCATATCGAAACCGCTGTATGTCAGCATATTTGGTGTAACCTCGCCGCTTCCGAGATATCCGAGAACCTTCGGGACATATGCTTGTGTTTCTTTAAACGGAGGGATTCCACCATGCTTCATGACCGCAGGCCATCCTGCATTGTATGCCGCGAGTGCGAGTTTTATGTCTCCGTTAAACCTTTCGATTTGTTCTTTTAAGTACTTTGCCCCACCCATTATATTTTGCTCGGGGTCGAAAGGATCATCTACGCCAAGGTATTTCGCCGTTCCCGGCATGAGTTGCATTATTCCCATTGCACCGACTCTTGATGTTAAATTCGGTCTGAAAGTCGATTCAACCTTAGCTACTGCTTTAAGTAAATCCGGAGATATATTATATTTTTGCCCTGCGGCTTCAAATATTGCATCGAGTTCAGCGCATCCGCTTGAAAGTGATCTGGCTTTGAAAGTGTCTGCGAACGTCGCGACATTGCCGACAACACCCGGTTGTGCAGCAGGTCGCAGTTGCAACGCTGGGATAGCACTTGACAAAACACTGGTCGTACTCACATTTGGTAATACTGCTTCGATTGTCATATAGTTTCTTCCTTTTTTCGAGGGATTGGTGTCCGTAAGCTTTCAGAGTCGGAACTGTTGCCCCTATCGAACTGTGTTGCGGTCTCCTTACCCTTTCACTATATATAATCGAATCTTTTTTATAAATCTTTAGCAAAATCAAAGAAAAATCTCTTAAATTCGTTAAAATTTAAGAGATTTTATTATTTTGCCTATTAACTTAGCTCTCCATTATTGCCATAAAGTTTGCAATTAAATCGAATCTTATTTTCATCATATCTGTGTCTCTAAGCTCAATTGCACGCTCCATTGCTTCATTAACGGATGGTATACCTCTGTATAAATCTGCCATCGGCACAACATCACGAACAGGCAGTGTTCCTATTCCCGCGATTATCTGCTGTGCTTCCTCCGATAGCAGAAAATCTACAAACTTCTCGGCAGCATCGATATTGTGACTGCTATCAAAGATTGCAACGGGGCTTGGGATAACGAGCATTTCCTGAGGATATGCCAGTGCCATCGGTGCACCATTATCTATTAAATCGTATGCTATGTAATCAACTGCAAGGCATGCAGCAAGCTCACCCTTCGCAACAGCTTCAATAACCTGACTTGATCCTTGTCCAATAAACGCCCCATTATCACGTAGGTTCCGGAAAAACTCCTCTCCAAACTCATGGTCAAGCAGCACAACACTCATTAAAGCAGTACCGGATGTATTGGGATTTGCTATTGCAAAGCTGTCGGTATAATCAGCTCCTAACAGGTCACTCCATTTTTCAGGAGAAGTATCTATAAGGTCTGTATTATATGCGATGCCCATTGTTCCGAGTCTGGCAGGGTAAAAATATCCTCCGGTGTTAATGAGCGGATTTATAATATCATCTGCACCTTCCGGCTCGTATTGCAATAATAAATCATCATCCTTCATACTGTAGAAATCAGGTATTTCGCTTGTCCATATAATATCGGCAAGAATTTCACCATCTTCATGCTCGGATTTAATTCTTTCCATAAGTGTTCCGGCACCCGCAATCCTGGCATCTATCTCAATATAGCTATAGTGTTCGTTAAACGCTGTAACCAATGAATCAATCAATGAATCCTTCATTGATGTATAAAGAACAATTGTAGAGCCTCGCAGTATTAACCATTCTTCCAAGGTCATAATTCTTCCCGACTCCGGATTATCAACGGGGGCATTAGTGCGTATATAATTTGTAAGTGCTTCATCAGCCGAGCCCAGCTCACGCAACACAGGAAGCTCAGCAAGCATATAATATTCATCTCCGCCTGTCATAACATAGTTCGAGCCTGCAAGAGTGATTGTTGTTGTATCGTCATCCGGAAGCAACTCTTGTCCGTCATCAAGAGTTATGGATACTATACGCTCTCCGACAGGAGCAGTCGGGTTGTATACAAAACTAAAGCCTGATATCTGCGGAAAACGTCCTTGTGACGATTGTTCAAAGTCAATGTTATTTTCGCTATCCGTCACGATTCCGCTTACACCATTCTCTAATGCTTCATATAGCACAGCCGGAGTGATTTCTTTTACCATTAATGTATTTCCAAACGGCAGTACACTGATAACATCTCCTTTTGTGACAACACCCGAAGCTATGTCGGCACGAATATCTCCGCCGTTGGCTATTGCAATATCCGCATCTGCAGCTATGCGATAAGCGTCTGCAACCAGACTGCCGAGCGGCATTTCCTGTGTGCGAACTCCCGGGCTGCGTTCACTCGACATATCTGCTAAAGACTCTCCGACAGGTTCATTTAAAATTATATCGATTTTTCCCATGATTGAGGATAACAAGGCTGACACTTCCTCGTCAGGGTCTGTTTCCATGGCCTCCTCAACAGAAATGAGTGATGCTTTTTTTGATGTAATTTCACCTTTTTCAAAAGCTACAACTATCTTGCCCAGCTTACTTCCGTGGTCACCGGTCTGTGCAATCAGCACTCCGTTAACGGTCTGCCCCTCGGGTAGTGTTGTATGACTGTGACCGTCAATAATCACATCAATGCTCGGTACTGCTTCTGCAAGGTCTGTAGAAAGAGTCCCATCGTATTGTGTGTCACCTAAATGACAAAGAGCAATTATTAAGTGAGCACCTTGACTCCGCAAATAATCCGACCTCGTTTGTGCTGTCTGTACAGGGTCGCCGAAGCTTATATCCTTTACAAAAGCCGGCATTGCAGAGTAAGAGGTTGCTTCTGTCGTAATACCGAATAAACCGATTTTTACTCCGTCAACCTCAATCAGAAATGTATCATCAAGAAGCACGTTGCCATTAATCGATACATTGGATGCAAGAAACGGGAAATCGGCGATTTCACGAAGCTCTGTCAGGCGTTCCCATCCATAATTAAACTCGTGATTGCCAACACCCATAGCCCTGTATCCTGCCGCCTTCATAAGCTCGGCAATATCGGCACCACCGTTTATAGTTGCAATCGGTAAGCCATGTAACGTATCGCCGGCATCCAGCAAAATGGAATTAGGTGTATTAGCACGTATTGCGGCAATTCTGTCTATTCCGATTACATATTCACCGTCACCGACAATTCGCCCATGGGTATCATTTGTGTGCAGTATAACAATTTCCGTGGTCGGTTCCGAGTCGAACAATCCGCAACCGTTCAGTGTTGCAAGCGTAAAAATAACTAATGCTGCAAAAAGTAGCAGTTTTTTCATATTAAAATCTTCCCTTCTGTTAATAGCGATTCCCCATTTTACACAAATAATGCCTGATTCGTCAAACATATAAACAATAAATTTACAAATAAATTTTAATTTAATTAGGATGACTGTCATATCTTAATGCCAGCATTGTTATATCATCAGCTTGCTCTGCATTGCCTGCAAAAGTGTCAAGTTCATCCATAAGAAGTGGTAATAATTCTTTAGGTTCGGCATTGACATACCTATTAATAGTATCCAGTAATCTCGGGTCGGTGAATAACTCCAGCTTCTCGTTCATTGCTTCTGTGACTCCGTCGGTGTACAAGAACAAAACATCCCCGTAATCCAGCGAGATTGAGTCTTGTTTAAACGAAATACCCTCCATGCCGGCAAGAACAAAACACGGGTTGGTTTTAAGCCACTCATATTGCCCGCCCGAACGCATTACCATCGGAGGATTATGCCCGGCATTTACATATGTAAACACGCCGCTCGGAATATCAAGATACCCCATAAATGCTGTCACAAACATATCTGCTTCATTATTTTCACATAGTATATTATTAACCGCTTCAAAAACGTCCATGGGGCTTACGAGCTCTGTCCCGGCTTCATCGGATGCGGCACTCTGTGCATAACTTTTTAGAAGTGTTTTGGTGATAACCATAAATAATGCCGCAGGAACACCTTTACCGGACACGTCTGCCATAACCACTGCAAGCGTATTGTGATCAATAAAGAAGAAGTCATAAAAATCACCGCCAACCTCTTTTGCAGGACGCATACCCGCAAAAATTTCAAACTCGTCACGTTCGGGAAACGGCGGGAAAATGCAGGGCAGCATACTGGCTTGAATCTTTGTGGCAACATCCAGCTCGGCACCGATACGCTCCTGTTCGGCAGTGATTTTCTTAATATTATCTATCATAGTGTTAAAAGCATCGGATAATGTCTCTATTTCATCTCCTGTTTTAACATCCAGACGATAATCCAGTTCACCCGCACCGATAATACCCGCACCGTCGCTAAGCTCGATAATCGGTTTTGCAAGCTCTCTTGCCATTCGTTGTGCCAGCAGTGCAATTCCGAATAGGGTTAGAATAAGTGCAGCCGCAAATATCCCGATTACAATAAAAATCATTTGGTCAATACCGGAAACAGCCTCGCTCGTCAGGCGGATAATATGTTGCTCGTTTTCAAGAGCGGGAGAAATAACCTCATCTACGCTCATAATAACAGACAGACTCCATGGTAATGTTGACATTCGAGCATATGCAATGAAGTGTTCTTCCCTGTCAATTAAAACACGCTCGATACCTGTTTGACCCTCTAAAATTCTTGCAACAACATCAGTCGGCAGAAAGTCCGACAAGTTACGGGTAATAATCTCGTCGTCAACAATCGCCATCATATCAGAAATAATCATATCTCCATGCTCATTTGCTATAAAAGCATATCCGGCATCGCCTTGCTTCGCATCTACGACAATTTCCTTAAGAGCGTCAAGTAATATTCCGGCACCTGCAACACCAAAAAACTCTCCCTGTGCATTGTAGAACGGCATTGCACATGTAATACCAAGCCCCCGTCCCGAATTATCAATAAAAACATCAGTCCATGTCAAGCTGTTGGCGTTTTTTGCAGCGTTATACCATCCTCTTGTGCGAGGGTCAAAGAAGTGTGTCTTCTTGTCTGAATCCCCGTCTGCCGAAATAGAAACTCCGCTTTCAGAGCCGATATAAACAGAGGCAACATAATCCAATGTGTCATGCTGACTTTCGAGCAGCACGGAAAGATTGCCAAGCAGACCGATATCAGTCTCAACCGCTTCAAAACTAATTCCCTCCGGAAGCCTTAACTGTGCAACAGTTATGCCTGCATATGAGGGATTTGGAAAAGACGGCGGGTGAGGTAAAAACCCTTCGGGGTTTGAAGCGATTGCAGTTGCACTTTCAGAAATAACAGTGACCATTCTTACAACAGCTTCCAGTTGCTCATCACTGATGGTTGCTTTATTGACTGCAAGCTGAAAAAGTGACTCACGCATTTGGTGCTCGAGTGCAAATTTACTGTTAGCTGCAGCCGTTGTACCAAGCCGCTCACTTGTTCCGATAACGCTGGCACGCATTATTAAAATGCAAATCATTGCAGCAAGACATACGGCAAGTGCAGCTACGACAGAGCTTATAAGCACCTGCCTTCTTATTTTGGTTGATATTGACATCTTATGAACAATCACTATTTTTCCACCTCGTTTATTTCACCGAGCAGCGTTGCCAAGCTCTGTGTTGCTTCGGATTTTGCAGAGTTAATATTACCCTTGAAGAAAACTGCGTTTTCAAATTCACCGAGCGGATCAAAACCACAGAAATGATACCCGTTATTTATTAAAGATGTATAACCGCAAATTGCGGACGGACTGTAAAGGTTTAAAAAGACCAGCTCGGTAAGGTTTTCGGAAGAGCGATAATTAACTGCAAAATTATAAAGATATAAGTCTGATTCGCAAACGCAATTCTTTATATTAATAAACAACACATTGTCGTGAGAATCATAATAGCTGTCAATTTCACTTAATGTACCGCATTTGCCATAGCCTTGCAATGAAACCTTAACTCCAAGACCGGAATAAACATTCTTTGCCAAATCCGCTATATCATTATGAATATACAAGGGCTTTGAGAGCTTTGAAATAAACCCGCGTACATAAATAGCAAGAGCAAATTTTTCCTGTATCGGCGGGGTTAAATTACGTCCGTCGCGAATACCCCGCAAAATTCCGGTAGGTATCAGCTCTAAGCCCTCTAAAACCTTTTGAACAGAGGTATAACGTGTAACCACATGCCCCTTTACCGAACAGGCGTTACGCTTTTTTAACAGGTCTGTCGTATATGTCAGCAATTTTGTCCCGATACCTTTTCCCGTGCATTCAGGGCGGATATTTAAAAGTGAAAGAGTTGATTTTTCATTTTCAAACGGTGCAGCGGACAAACCTGTAACACCTGCTATTTTACCGCGTTCATCAAATGCGGCATAAAGCTCATGCTCACCGCTGCTTAAATAATCAATATCATAAAATTTTGCGCTGTAATAGCTTGACCCTCGTGCTTCTTTCATACATTCAATTATTTGTCCATATTCATCTGCTTTGGGTGGTCTTATTATCATAATATCATCACCAAATTATTTACACCGAAGGTTTCCCTGTAATATACAACCTCTGCTGCCTCCGTGATATATTTTATTCCCATTAAATCAACACTGTCTTCAAAATTCTCTGCAGAAGCCAATCTCTCGTTATAATGATTCATAAGATTAAAGCGGCGTCCGGTATCGCGTAATCTGAGAACAATACCCCCGTCAAATCTTGTCACTCTTACCGAAATATTATCGCCGTTCGGATTTTGCTCGGCAATCAGAATGACCATTTCTTCAATAGCAAGTGACAAAAGTAAAGACTGTTTTTTATCCAAGCCTTGCTCCTCGCAGAAATCACCAACAGCTTCAGACGCCTCACTTGCTTTGCTTATGTCTCTTTCAATTGAAAATGCTAAAGCTGTACCTGTGACTGCAAAATCTGCTTTGCCTAAACGACGTGTTATAAGCAAAAGCAGTGCCGTAAGAACACCGGAAACAGGAAGATGCAGCCAAATTGAAAATCCGGTAAGCAAGTATGAAAGAAGCAACACAAGCAAGGAGGGTAAAAATAAATCCTGTGCGAGTGTAATAATATTCGCAAGCTTTACATGTCTGATTGCGGTGTACCATGATATAAATAAGCTGCCGTTCATGTAAAACGGGAGATATATGCAAAAGCATAATAATGCCGTAAAAAATACTGACCCGCTTACATTAAAAATGGATGCAACAAAATTATGAAAAATTAATACCAACGCTGTAAAAATCAAGATAGCGGAATTTCCAAATGTAAAGGATACACGGGCAAGCTGCCGAAGGCTTATAATATCCCGCTCTTCACGCAGTACACTTGCAATAGGCATTTGCACACCGGAAATACCATTTGAAAGAGCAGTTACAAAACGCAGGAGCATATTTAATACCCCGAATACTGCAACCGCTTCGGCACCGAATACATTTAAAAGCATAATGTTTATAAAAAGCAAACATAAGAAGCGGTATAATCGCGACAAGCCCGGCGGGCTGCCAACTGTTATTAATTCAACGGTATCCTCTCGCAGATTGGTTGGCAGTAAAAAGCGAAGTCCATCCTTGGAAAGATGTAAAAGTACAAATGAGGAGCCTGCAGAAAGAGCTATTGCAAATGCTTGAGCAATTGCCAAAGATTCCAGTCCCATCTTTAGCCCGAAGCTGTAAATAACGCCAAGTATAATACTGGCTCCTGTTAATGTAAATGTAAGAACTGTTGCAATATAAGGCTTACCTAACAGGCGTGCCCAAAAAAGCGGCAGATAAATAATTATAGTAAAGCAGGTATAAAAAAGAGAAGGAATATAATAGTTTGAAGCCGGCGCAAGAAGCTCACCGTTACCTGCAAGCATAATTAGTATAGGTTCTCTTAAAAGAAAGCCTGTTAAGAAAATAACTGCTGCACAAGCAAGGGACAAACCAAAAGCCAATGTATAAATACCTGCAACCCTGCGTTCATCATTTTGTGCGATATATTTTGCTGCCAGCGTTGATGACCCGCTTGCTATTATCGTTCCGAAAAAACCTGCAAGGAAGAAAAACGGTGCAAATAATCCGACAACAGCAAGACCCGTTTTACCAAACACAGTACCTGCAATTATACCGCAAACGATTGGTCCAAGCGTTGATACAACCTGTGCAACAACTCCCGGGCGGACATGACGTAAAAAAAGTCGGCGTATGAAACCGCTGTTATCTTCAGTCAGATTCATACACTGCCGCTCCAGTTTTTATATAAGGTAAGTATATTACTATTGTTTTCATAACGATAATCTATATTATCCATCATTTGTTTAACCATAAAAATCCCAAGCCCGCCGATTTCCCGCTCACTTGCGGACAAGGATATGTCGGGGTCGTCCTTTGCCAGAGGGTCATAGGCTATACCGCTATCACGAAATTCAATAGTTATACCATCTTCGGAGGCATCAACAGACACTGTTATATCACCGCCGCCCGACGGATAAGCGTAGCTTGCAATATTAACAAATATTTCTTCGATAACGATATTAATATTGATGTTAAACTTATTATCTGTGCCTTCTATCTTATAATCGAGTATCGCCGCTTCGACAAATTCAAGAACTTCATCCAAACGCTCGATTTGTGCCGGAATTTTAATTTCAAGCATATGATACCCCTTATCGCTTATCAGACAGATTAATTTTACTCAATAGTCAGCATTCCGTTAAACCCGGTAACCTCAAAAACCTCCATAACCTCTGCGGAAACATTCTTAAGCTTCATTGCTTTGCTTGATGAATGGGATTTTTTTTGTCCAAATAATAAAACACGAAGTCCTGCGGAGGATACATAGTCAATACCGGCAAAATTAAGTACGACATTGTCATAATCCGTCAATGCTTCTGCAAGTGCATCCTGTAGCTTTGGGGATGTCACTGTATCAAGTCTCCCACTCAAGCCTAGAACAACGGATTCTCCGCTTTGGGTTTTTGTAATTTCCATATCACATAATCCTTTCAAATAACTAAATAATAATGCAAAAAAAATGGCAAGTCAATTGAAATGCCCTAAATGGACTTTTTTAGGCACGAATGGTTTTAAAAGAGAGGCGGAAAACGAAAGATATAAGCCTTACGACGCATTCCGTGAAATCCTTACCTGCGTGTTTGGAGAACCGGGCGAGCAAACCGAACTCAATCGGTGGAACGAGGTGGGGTACCATATATATATAAAAGTGACTAAAAATGACTACATCTATAAAAAAACTAAAAAAGTAGAAAAATGTGTTGACAAGAGGGTTTACGTTTGATATTCTACTCGAGCGACTATTTATAGGAAAATGCTTAAAACCCGCATAGTTGCAAACAAAACCGGGAGATTGCAGGCACCACCTGGTAACTTCCGGCTAAATTTCGGACAGAGAAATGATACACACGGCAGAGTGTATAGAATTTTATCAAGCGAAATGAAGCGTTTGGTGGAACTCAAAGGAAATTTTGGAGGATAAAAAATGGCAGCAGCAAAAAAAATGATTCGCATAAGACTCAAAGCGTACGACCATCAATTAATTGACCAGGCAGCATCTACAATTATCGAAACTGCAAAAAGAACGGATGCAAGAGTATCAGGACCGATACCGCTTCCGACAAAAAAAGAAATCATAACTATTCTTCGAGCAGTACATAAATATAAGGATGCAAGAGAACAGTTTGAAAGACTGACTCATAAAAGGCTTATTGACATTATAGGACCGACACAAAAAACAGTTGAAGCCCTGATGTCACTCGAACTCCCCGCAGGTGTGGAGATAGAAATAAAACTGTAAAACCTTGTAGGGTGCACCTACAGTAATGTTGGACTCAACAAAAAACAGTTCAACCAATTACATATATGTTAGGAGATAAACAATGGTCAAAGCGATTATAGGCAAAAAAGCTGGAATGACGCAGATATTTGATGAAAACGGCAAAGTTATACCGGTAACAGTAATACAGGCAGGACCCTGTGTAGTGGTTCAGAAGAAAACCGTTGAGCATGACGGATACGATTCCGTACAGCTGGGTTTCCAGGATGTAAAAGAACGTAAGCTTACAAAACCGCAGCTCGGACACATCAAAAAAGCAGGAGTATCAGCGAAGAGATATTTAAAAGAATTCCGCTTAGAAGATACATCCGCACTAAATGTCGGCGACGAGGTTAAAGCAGATATTTTTGCAGCAGGCGATAAGGTAGACATTACAGGAATATCAAGAGGTAAAGGCTTCTCAGGTGTTATAAAACGCCACGGAGCAAGCAGAACCGCAACATCACACGGCGGAGGACCCGTACACCGCCATGCAGGTTCGATGGGAGCAGGCTCAGACCCCGCCCGCATATTCAAAGGCAAAATGGGTGCAGGACAAATGGGAGCCGAGCAGGTAACAGTCCAAAATCTTGATATTGTTAAAGTAGACCCGGAAATAAACATGATAGCTGTTAGAGGAGCAATACCCGGACCAAAAGGCGGCGTCATATATCTAAAGAATACAGTAAAGAACTGATTAGGAAGGAGAGAGAAAAATGCCGGAAGTAAAAGTGCACGATATGAAAGGCAAGGTTATCGGCGAAGTAACGCTCTCCGAGGCTGTTTTTGGCGTTAAACCAAATACCAAAGCAGTACACGCCGTAGTAAAAAACCATCTTGCAAATAAAAGACAAGGTACACAATCCGCACTCACCAGAGGAGAGGTAAGAGGAGGCGGGGCAAAGCCGTATCGCCAAAAAGGCACAGGCAGAGCACGTCAAGGCTCAACAAGCGTACCTCACTATACACACGGTGGTGTAGCATTTGCACCAAAACCGCGCAGCTACCGTTATTCATTAAATAAAAAGCTAAAAAGACTCGCACTTAAATCAGCGTTATCACTTAAAGCTAATAATGAATCTATTATAGTAGTAGACGGAATTAAATTAAAATCAATCAAAACAAAAGACTTCGTGAAGTTCTTAGACGCCATCGGTATTGAAGGCAAAGCACTTGTTGTTACACCGGAAATCAACAATACCATTGTGATGAGTGCAAGGAACATTCCCGGAGTCAAAACTACTTTTGCGACACTTTTAAACACATACGATATCATGGATGCAAAAACATTTATCGTAGATAAAGCAGCACTCCCTGTAATTGAGGAGGTATACGCATAATGAAAACATCATGTGACATTATTCTTCGCCCGATTATATCTGAGCAATCAACAGAGCATGTCGAGCTGAAAAAATACGTCTTTGAAGTTGCCCCAAGTGCAAATAAGATTGAAATTAAAAAAGCTGTTGAAGACTTATTTAACGTTGAAGTATCAAAAGTTACAACACTAAACATGAAGGGCAAAACAAAACGCATGGGACGTTATCCCGCAGGCAGCAGAAAAGACTGGAAAAAAGCTGTTGTCAAATTATCAGACAGTTCAAAGACAATAGAGTTCTTTGAAGGATTGGTCTAGGGAGGATTTAATATGCCTGTAAAATCATACAAACCAACTACCCCGTCGAGACGTCATATGTCTGTCTCCGGATTTGACGGGTTAGACAAAAAAGCAAGACCGGAACGCAGTCTTACAGAGGTGCTTAAAAAGCACTCAGGGCGTAATAACTATGGTCGAATCACAGTTCGTCACAAAGGTGGCGGACAACGTAGAAAATACAGAATTATCGACTTTAAACGCAACAAGATTGACGTACCCGGAAAGGTGCTTCGCTTGGAATATGACCCGAACCGTTCAGCAAATATAGCACTAATCGAATACCCCGATGGTGAGAGACGCTATATACTTGCACCTGTCGGACTGTCACAAGGTGATACCGTAATATCATCAAAAACCGCTGATATTAAACCGGGTAACGCATTGCCGATTACATCAATTCCCGTCGGAACAGTTATCCATAATATAGAACTGTACCCGGGCAAAGGTGCACAATTTGTACGCAGTGCGGGCACAGCAGCACAATTGATGGCAAAAGAAGGCGTGATGGCACAAATCAGAATGCCGTCAGGCGAGCATAGGCTTGTACGCAGCAATTGTATGGCAACTATCGGTCAGGTAGGTAATACCGACCACGGTAATATTCATATCGGAAAAGCAGGTCGGAAACGCAATATGGGTATACGCCCGACAGTCAGGGGTTCGGTAATGAACCCGGTTGACCATCCGCACGGAGGCGGTGAGGGTAAAGCTCCGATAGGACGCCCGGGACCCGTAACACCGTGGGGTAAGCCGACTCTGGGATACAAGACACGCAAAGCAAGAAACCAAAATGATAAATACATCGTAAAACGCCGTGGTAAGAAGTGAGGAAGGGGATAAAAGAATATGAGTAGAAGTGTAAAAAAAGGTCCCTTTGCTGCACCGGAGCTTTTAAAGCGAATCGATGAAATGAATACATCCGGTAATAAAAAAGCATTAAAAACATGGTCTCGTGCCAGTACGATATTCCCGACTTTTGTCGGACATACAATAGCGGTACACGACGGCAGACGCCATATACCCGTTTATATTACTGAAGACATGGTCGGTCATAAGCTTGGCGAGTTTGCTCCCACGCGTACATACCGCGGTCATGCCGGCAGCAAAACATCAAGATAGGGGGGAATGCCGAAATGGAAACTAAAGTAGCAAAGGCTCATACAAAATACATTCGCATCTCACCGAGAAAAGTAAAAATAGTATGCGACCTTATCAGAGGCAAGGATACACAGACTGCAAAAGCGATTCTTATGCAAACCCCAAAAGCAGCATCTGAAGTAATGCTAAAGCTTCTGAGCAGTGCAGTCGCAAATGCTGAAAACAATCATGAAATGGACCCCGATAATCTCTATGTATCAGAAACCTATGCAAACCCGGGACCGATTCTCAAAAGAATAAGACCGGTTTCCAGAGGCAGAGCACATAGAATAAATAAAAGAACATCACACATAACCATAGTTGTCGCGGAAAAGGAATAGGAGTGTAGTATGGGACAAAAAGTTAATCCACACGGCTTTAGAGTCGGCGTAATTAAAGACTGGGATTCCCGCTGGTACGCTCGTGCGGATAAAGTAGGAGATCTTATTGTTGAAGATTACAATATCCGTAAGTATCTCAAACAACTGCTGTTTTCGGCAGGTGTTCCGAGAATTGAAATTGAGCGGGACAACGCAAAGGTAAAAATATTTATTCATTGCTCACGCCCCGGCGTTGTAATAGGCAAAGGCGGCTCGGAAATTGAGAGACTTCGTTTGGAAATTGAAAAAAGAATAGGCAAGCCTGTCGCTCTTTCAATAGTAGAAGTCAAAAATCCCGACACAAATGCACAGCTTATTGCAGAAGGAATAGCGGCAAAGCTTGAAAAACGTATCGGATTTCGCCGTGCGATGAAAAATGCAATGAGCAGAGCAATGCGTTTGGGTGTCAGAGGAATCAAGGTCATGGTATCAGGACGTCTCGGCGGTGCGGAAATCGCAAGAAGCGAAGCATACCATGAAGGAACAATCCCGCTTCAAACGCTTAGAGCAGACATCGAATACGGCTTTGCCGAAGCAGCGACAACATATGGTCGCATCGGCGTAAAGGTTTGGGTATATAACGGCGAAATTTTAAGCCAGACACTGCGTACAACACCCAGAACAATGGACGTATCAAGACCGCCGAGAGAACGTCGTGACCGCGGAGACCGTGGCGGCAGAAGCGGCGACAGAGGCGGATACGGCAGAGACAACCGCGGAGGACCGCAAGGCAGCGGAGACCGTGGCGGCTACAATGCCGGCAGACAAGGCGGGCATGGCGGACAAGGCGGATATGGCAACAGGCCGCAATACTCACAGCGTCCGCAGCAAGCTTCGCAACAGCCTTCACAGGAAGGAGGCGGTAACTGATGATATCACCAAAAAGAGTTAAGTACCGTAAGCAGCAAAGAGGTCGCATGAGAGGTAAAGCCACACGCGGCAATTCAATTACCTACGGCGATTATGGACTGCAAGCACTGGAACCGTCATGGATTACGGCAAATCAAATAGAATCAGCCCGTATAGCAATGACCCGTTATTCAAAGCGTGGCGGTAAGGTATGGATTAAAATATTCCCGAATAAACCGGTCACATCAAAACCGGCAGAAACAAGGATGGGCTCCGGTAAAGGCTCACCGGATTTCTGGGTAGCAGTTGTAAAACCGGGCAGAGTAATGTTTGAAATGGCCGGAGTAACGGAAGAAACAGCAAGAGAAGCAATGCGTCTCGCAGGTCACAAGCTTCCGTGCAAGGTAAAGTTTATCAAGCGTGACGGTATAGACCCGAATGAAATAAAAGTCTATAAACAAAAATACGAAGCACCGGTAGTAAACGAGCCGGCAAGCGAGGATGCAGTCGAGACGGGTGGTGAATAAAGATGAAGGCAAATGAGGCAAGAGCACTCAGCCCCGATGAGTTACAGGACAGATTAACGGGATTAAAAAAAGACCTCTTCTTTTTGAGAATGCAGCATGCGACTAACCAGCTTGATAATCCGATAAGGATATCACAAGTGAGAAAAGACATTGCCAGAGTCAAAACAGTTATTCGCCAGCAACAGCTCGATGGGGCAGGAGGTTAAGGCAGATGAGTGAAACCAGAAAGTCCGGAAGAAAAACGAGGGTTGGAAAAGTAGTATCCGATAAAATGGACAAAACCATCGTTGTAGCGGTTGAAACAAGAGTACCGCATCCGCTTTATAAAAAGATTATTAAAAGGACATATAAGCTTAAAGCTCATGATGAGAACAATGACTGCGGCTCAGGCGACACAGTCAAAGTAATGGAAACAAGACCGCTTTCAAAAGACAAAAGATGGCGTTTAGTGGAAGTAATTGAAAAAGCGAAATAAACGAGGTGTAGGATATGATACAACAAGAATCGTTCCTTAAGGTAGCTGACAATACAGGTGCCAAGGAAATTAAATGTATCCGTGTATTAGGCGGCTCCGGCAGGAGATACGCCGGTGTGGGAGATGTAATTGTGGCATCAGTTCGCAAGGCTGCTCCCGCAAGTACAGTAAAAAAAGGTGAGGTTGTCAGAGCCGTTATAGTACGCACGGCTAAGGACGTACATCGTGCCGACGGTACGCATGTTCGTTTTGACGAGAATGCCGCTGTACTTATTAAAGAGGATAAGAACCCCAGAGGAACACGTATTTTTGGACCTGTGGCACGTGAGCTCCGCGACAAGGAATATATGAAAATCCTATCGTTGGCTCCCGAAGTAATTTGATGGGGGAGTATTAAGATGCATGTAAAAGCAAATGATACAATTATAGTTCTTGCGGGCAGAGACAAAGGCAAGCAAGGCAAGGTTATGAGTGCAGACCCGAAAGCAGGTAAGGTTCTGGTTGAAGGTGTTAATGTAGCAAAGAGACATAAAAAACCCCGTAAACAAGGAGAACCAGGCGGAATCATAACAAAAGAAACACCGATATATGCAAGTAAGGTAATGCGTATATGCCCGAAATGCAGCAAGCAGACAAGACCTGCACACCGTATTAATAAAGATGGTTCCAAGGTACGTGTCTGTAAAAAATGCGACGCGGAAATCTAAGAAGGGAGAAGCTTTAATATGACAAGAATGAAGAAAAAATATAAAGAAGAGGCTGCTCCCGCACTTATGAAGAAGTTTGGGTATAAAAGTGTGATGGAAATACCAAAAGTCGAAAAAGTTATCGTAAATGTCGGCTGCGGTGATGCTCGTGACAATGCAAAGGCTCTTGAAGCAGTTGTGAAGGATATTACAACAATAACAGGGCAAAAAGCTGTTGTTACCAGAGCAAGAAAATCCGTTGCAAACTTTAAGCTCCGTGACGGAATGCCTGTTGGTGTAAAAGTTACTCTGAGACAAAACAAAATGTGGGAGTTTCTTGACAGGTTATTAAATGTTGCACTTCCCCGTGTTCGTGACTTTAGAGGAATAAGTCCAAACTCATTTGACGGGAGAGGAAACTACGCACTTGGATTAAAAGAGCAGCTTGTTTTCCCGGAGATTGATTACGATAAAATCGAAAAAATACGCGGTATGGATATCGTAATATGCACAACCGCAAAAACAGACGAAGAAGCACGTGAATTGCTCACATATCTCGGAGCACCGTTCGTCACAACGTAGGAGGAAAGAAATGGCAAAAAAAGCTATGATTCTAAAGCAACAGGGAAAAGCAAAATTTTCATCCCGCCGCTACAACCGCTGTAAAATTTGCGGTCGTCCGCATGCATACCTGCGTGACTTCGGTGTATGCCGTATCTGCTTCAGAAACCTTGCATACAAAGGACAAATACCCGGTGTAAGAAAAGCATCCTGGTAAGCAAAACCAAATATCGACACTGAACGGTCAGCAAATCTGATACCTTCGGTGCGAAAACAGGCAACTGCCTGTAACTCTAAATAGGAGGAAAGCATTATGCAAATCACAGATCCAATTGCCGACATGTTAACACGTATAAGAAACGCCGGAGCGGCAAAGCATGCTACAGTTGATATTCCCGCATCAAACATGAAAAAAGCAATAGCGGAAATATTATTACAAGAAGGTTATATCAAAAACTATCAATTAGTTAACGATGGTGTTCAAGGTGTAATTAAGGTTACGCTTAAATATAACGGGAACGAAAAAGCCATTGCAGGGCTCAGGCGCGTCTCTAAACCGGGCTTGCGCGTATACGCGGGAGCAGACGAGCTGCCTTATGTCCTTAGAGGCTTAGGCGTTGCAATCATTTCAACATCCAAGGGAATCCTGACCGACAAAAAAGCAAGAGAATCAAATGTCGGCGGAGAAGTCCTTGCGTTTGTATGGTAAGGGGGCAGGAATAATGTCAAGAATAGGAAGAGCACCAATTACTATACCGGCGGGAGTCGACATAAAAATTACTGATGACAATTTTGTGACGGTTAAAGGTCCGAAAGGTACATTGGAACAGTCAATAAATCCGGAAATAAAAATAGATATAGACGGTGCAATTATTAATATGACCCGTCCAACCGACACTCCGCGTCATCGCAGCCTTCACGGCTTGTCACGCACTCTTGTTAATAATATGCTTATCGGCGTAACAGACGGGTTTAAAAAAGAGCTTGATATTAACGGAGTAGGATACAGAGCAGCAATGGAAGGCAAAAAGCTTGTTATGAACCTTGGGTACTCCCATCAAGTCATAGTCGATGAGATTGACGGCATATCTGTTGATGTTCCGGCACCGAATAAAATAATCATAACAGGGATAAACAAGCAAAAAGTCGGACAGTTTGCAGCCGACGTAAGAAAGAAAAGACCACCTGAGCCTTATATGGGCAAGGGTATCAAGTATACAGACGAAGTCATACGCCGCAAAGAAGGCAAGACAGGCGTTAAGTAGAAGGAGATTTGTGTAAGATGATAAAAAGACCGGACACAAACGCGCAACGTAAGAAGCGCCATAAAAGAGTACGCGGCAAAATTGCCGGCACATCAGAGCGTCCCAGACTCAACGTCTTTCGCAGCGAGAAACACATCTATGCACAAATCATAGATGATACAAAAGGCGTAACACTTTGTGCTGCATCATCACTTGAGAAGGACTTTAAAGGCTCCGGCTCAAATAAAGAAGGTGCACAAAAGGTTGGCAAGGAAGTAGCAAAGCGTGCTAAAAAGAGTGGTATTGAAAACGTCGTTTTTGACAGAGGCGGATATATTTACCACGGACGTGTAAAAGAACTTGCAGAAGCTGCCCGCGAGGGCGGACTGAAATTCTAACGGGAGGAGGAAACATTATGTCATACGGAAATCAAGACAACCGAGGCGGTCACGGCGGACCCGGCGGTCAGAGACGAGACAACAGACGGGATAACAGAGATAATAGAAGAGATGAAACCCCGTCGGAATTTACAGAAAAAGTTGTTTCCTTAAACCGTGTTGCAAAAACAGTTAAGGGCGGACGTATATTTAAGTTTTCGGCACTTTGTGTTGTCGGCGACGGAGCAGGCAGAGTCGGATTCGGACTCGGCAAAGCAGGCGAGATATCGGAAGCCATCCGCAAAGGCATTGAGGATGCAAAAAAGAATGTTACAACAATAACAATGTCGGGAGCAACAATTCCGCATGAGGTTATCGGTGTTTTCGGAGCAGGCAGAGTATTATTAAAGCCTGCACCTCCCGGAACAGGTGTTATCGCCGGAAGTGCTGTTCGTGCAGTAGTTGAAGCAGCAGGAATTTCTGATATAAGAACAAAATGCCTGCGTTCAAATAATCCGCAAAACGTAGTCGCGGCTACAATGATGGGACTTAAATCACTGCGTGATGCCTCGCAGGTTGCTTTAACCAGAGGTAAAACCATCGAAGAAATCGTGGGTTAGGAGGGAAAAATGGCTAAAAAGAGTAATAGTATAAAGATAAAGTTAATGAAGAGCTTAGCCGGCAGACATGACAAACACATTGCAACTGCAAAATCCCTCGGGCTGACAAAAATAGGAAGTGAAACAACACAGCCTGACAACCCGCAAACCAGAGGAAAAATAGAAAAAATCAGTTATATGATTGAAGTTTCAGAAGCTTAAGGAGGAGGGAGTAATAATGCAAATTCATGAGCTTTCTCCGGCAAAGGGTTCTACCCATGTTGCCAAAAGAAAAGGACGCGGTCACGGAACAGGTAACGGTAAAACATCCGGACGCGGTCACAAAGGTCAAAAATCCAGAAGCGGCGGCGGAGTCAGAATCGGCTTTGAAGGCGGACAAATGCCGCTTGCACGTCGTGTTCCTAAAAGAGGATTTAATAATATCTTCGCAAAACCGTTGACGGCAGTTAACCTTGCATCGTTAAACAATTTCAAAAGCGGAGCAACTGTTGATAAGGAGCAGCTTCTTGAAACAGGTATTCTCAGCAAATGCGAATACGGAGTTAAGGTTCTCGGAAACGGCACACTAAAAAAGAAACTGACTGTTCGGGCTTCGGCATTCTCGGAATCGGCAAAACGCAAGATTGAAGAAGCCGGCGGAAAGGCAGAGGTGGTGTAAGCGTGTTAGCAACACTACGTAATGCATGGAGAGTTGAAGATATAAGGAAAAAACTCATCTTCATGGCATTTATTATTCTTATATATCGTTTAGGAAATGCGGTAACTGTGCCTTATGTAGACACCGAGTTGCTGAGCGTGTATTTCCAACAGTTAAACAACACTGTCCTCGGACTGATAAACACCATGTCCGGCAGTGCTCTTGAGCGAGCCTCAATATTTGCGTTGTCAATACAACCGTACATCAACGCATCTATTATCATGCAGCTTCTGACCATTGCAATACCAGCCCTTGAACGTCTTCGCAAAGAAGGCGGCGAGGAAGGCAAGAAAAAAATTGAAAAAATTACACGCTATGGAACAGTTGCTATTGCTGCACTTCAAGGCTATGCATACTACACACTCATTCACAGAGGCGACGGATTAGGCGGCTCAATGCTCATGGACGGAGCTGAAGGCTGGTTACCTGCAATTGTCATTGTAGTTACGTTTATGACAGGTAGTGCATTACTTATGTGGATGGGTGAGCAAATAACTGAGTTTGGTATCGGCAACGGTATTTCAATAATCCTGTTTGTAAGTATCGTAGCAAGATTCCCGACAGAAATCGGACATATGATAACCAGAACTATAGCAGACCCGTCAACATGGTGGATACATCTGTTAATGCTGATAGGAGCACTTGCGATTGTTGTTTTGATAGTTATTGTGCAAAACTCCGAGCGGCGAATACCGGTACAGTATTCAAAGCGGGTTGTAGGACGCAAAATGTATGGCGGACAGTCAACACATCTTCCTATGAAAGTCAATATGTCAGGTGTTCTCCCCGTAATCTTTGCACAATCAATAGCATCAATACCAGCAACAATAGTAGTATTCGTACCGGCATGGTCTGACGGTTTGGTGATGAATATACTCTCGCCACCGGGACCACAGCAGGACGGCTCACACTCACTTGGTATACTCTACATGGTTGTATACTTCCTGCTTATTGTATTCTTCTCATATTTCTACTCAACAGTACAGTTTAACCCCGTTGAAATATCAAATAATCTGAAGAAAAACGGCGGATTCATACCCGGCTTCAGAGCAGGTAAACCAACCAGTGAGTTTATTCAAAAGGTGCTTACAAAAATAACACTGTTCGGTGCACTGTATCTCGCAGTAATAGCAATATCACCGCTACTGATAAGTGCATTCTCACCAACAGCAGCAGCCTCAGGAATATCAATGGGCGGAACCTCAATAATTATTGTCGTAAGTGTCGCCCTCGAAACAATAAAACAACTCGAATCACAACTACTCATGAGACACTATAAGGGATTCTTAGAATAGGAGATTATTATGAGACTAATACTCTTAGGACCACCCGGAGCGGGCAAAGGTACACAGGCAGAGGTGCTTGTCGAAAAGCTTAAGGTTCCTCAAATATCTACAGGTGATATACTTCGTGCGGCTGTAAAAAAAGGCACACCTGTCGGGTTAAAAGCAAAAGCATTTATGGATGCAGGCGACCTGGTCCCCGATGAAGTTATTATCGGAGTAGTCAAAGAACGCCTGACGGCAGACGACTGTAAAAACGGATACATCTTCGACGGAATGCCGAGAACCATTGCTCAAGCGGAAGCAATTGACGAGCAAGGTGTAGTGATTGACACAGTATTATCGATTGAAGTTCCCGATGATATTATTGTTAAAAGACTCGGTGGCAGAAGAACATGTCCCGAATGCGGAATGATATTCCATGTTGAGACAAAGAAACCTGCAAAAGAAGGAATATGTGATGTCTGCGGAGCAGCCCTGATTATCAGAAAAGATGACGAAGCGGATACAATCCTGAACAGACTCAGCACATATCATAAAGAAACCGAGCCGCTTATAGACTATTACAGGAAACAAGGAAAACTTAAGGAAGTAGGCGGAGAGTTCGGAATAGCTGAGCAAACAGCCGAAGTGTTAAAAGTGTTAGGTATATGATTAACCGAAAAACCACACGAGAGATAGAATTCATGCGAATAGCCGGCAAAATAGCCGCAAGGGCTCGCCAAATAGCCGGAGATATGGTGACTGTCGGAGCAACCACACGAAGCATTGATAAAGCAGTACATGAATATCTTAAATCTCAAAAAGCAATACCGACATTTTTAGGATACAGAGACTTCCCCGCAAGTGTTTGCATATCCGTAAACGAAGAAGTCATACATGGAATCCCGGGCTCCAGGAAGCTACTTCAAGGCGATATTGTCGGAATAGACATAGGGGCAACAAAAAACGGATATATCGGAGACTGTGCAGCTACATTTATCGCAGGAAAAGGAAGCTTTGAATCCGAAAAGCTTGTAAGAATTACGCGTGAATGCTTTTATGAATGTCTGAAGTACGCAAAACCCGGAAACAGAGTGTCCGATATATCAAGAGCCGTTCAACAACACGCGGAAGCAAATGGATACGCAGTAGTTCAAGCTTACTCGGGGCACGGTGTCGGAACAAAACTCCACGAATCGCCTGAAGTCCCGAACTATATTGAAATACCACGCAAAGGAAAAGACCCCCGCTTAGTACCCGGAATGACATTAGCGATTGAACCGATGGTTAACGCAGGAGGTGCGGATATAAAAGTACTCAGTGACGGTTGGACGGTTGTAACATCCGACGGGAAAAACTCGGCACATTATGAAAACACAGTTTTAATTACCGACGGTGAGCCTGAAATACTGACCATCTGCGAGGAAATGCCATGAATACAGTTGATATAGTGATATCGATAAACGGAAGAGATGCCGGAAAAAGATTCATTGTAATAGGAACGGATGCAGAGTATTCATTAATAGCAGACGGCAAAGGGCGAAGATACGAAAAACCAAAGCGAAAGAAAAATAAGCACTTAAGGTTCGAGTACAAAGCAAATGATTTGATAGCAGAAAAGCTGGCAGAAGGCGAAAAAATAACAAATAACGAGATAAGACGCTTTTTAGCCGAATATGCTAATGAAAAGAGCAGCGAAGGGGGTATAGAAAATGCCAAAGGATGACATGATAGAACTGGAAGGAACAGTTATCGACTCACTTCCTAATACCATGTTCCATGTTGACATAGGAAACGGACACACAATTTTGGCACATATCTCCGGTAAGCTCCGGATGAACTTTATAAGAATACTCCCGGGTGATAAAGTTACGGTACAAATGTCACCATACGACCTAACCCGAGGCAGAATTACATGGCGAAGCAAGTAAAGGAGACATATAATGAAAGTTAGACCGTCAGTGAAACCCATGTGTGAAAAATGTAAAATTGTTAAGCGCAAGGGAAGGGTTATGGTAATTTGCGTAAACCCTAAACACAAACAAAGACAAGGTTAGAGGATTATAACGAAAGGATGATTAATCAATATGGCACGTATAGCCGGCGTTGACTTACCAAAAGATAAACGAGTAGAAATCGGGCTGACCTATGTTTTTGGGATAGGCAGAACCAGTGCGAGAAAAATCCTTGCGGAAACGGGAATTGACCCGAACACAAGAGTGAAAAATCTTACGGAAGCGGAAGAAACCGCACTTCGTGACTGTATTAACAAAAGTTATATGGTCGAAGGTGATCTGCGAAGAACGGTTGCGCTTGACATTAAGCGACTGACCGAAATAGGAAGCTATAGAGGATTGCGTCACAGACGGGGGCTGCCCGTGCGGGGACAACGCAGTAAAACAAATGCCCGTACACGCAAAGGACCTAAACGTACTATAGCTAACAAGAAGAAGTAAGGTCAGGAGGGAGTAATAAGTATGGCACCACCTAAAGGTAAAAAGACAAGAACGAGACGTCGCGAACGGAAAAATATTGAGAAGGGCGCTGTTCATATAAGGTCGTCATTCAATAACACAATGGTTACAGTGACAGACGTACATGGAAACGCAATCTCATGGGCATCAGCCGGCGGAATGGATTTTAGAGGCAGCAGAAAATCAACACCGTTTGCCGCACAAACTGCAGCAGAGACAGCGGCAAGAGCTGCAATGGAGCATGGCTTAAAAACGGTAGAAGTTTTCGTAAAAGGACCGGGTTCGGGTCGTGAGGCTGCAATCAGAGCACTTCAAACAGCAGGCTTGGAAGTTACAATGATTAAAGATGTAACCCCGATTCCACACAACGGGTGTCGTCCGCCCAAGCGACGTAGAGTTTAAGGAGGTTAACGGAATATGGCTAGATATACAGGCGCAGTTTGCCGCCGTTGCCGCAGAGAAGGGCAAAAGCTGTTCTTGAAAGGTGACAGATGCTACACAGAAAAATGTGCAGCAGACCGCAGACCGTACCCTCCGGGACAGCACGGTCAAGGACGCAGTAAAACATCGGAATACGGACTCCAGCTTCGTGAAAAGCAAAAGGCAAAAAGATATTACGGAGTTTTAGAGAGCCAGTTTCGCGGTTACTTCAACATGGCAAGTAAACGCAAGGGTAAAACAGGTGAAAACCTGTTGGCGATACTCGAAACAAGGCTTGATAATACAGTCTACAGACTCGGCTTTGCAATGAGTCGTGCAGAAGCAAGACAACTTGTATTACACGGACATTTCCTTGTAAACGGCAGAAAAGTCAACATTCCCTCTTTCCTCGTAAGACCGGGAATGATTATATCACTCAAGGAAAAAAGCAGGGGACTTGATAAACTCAAATCAGTTATCGAAGCAAACTCATCAAGAGTCCCGCCGAAATGGCTTGAATACGATGCAAATGCACTAATTGCAAAAGTATCAACAGTACCTGAAAGAGATGATATTGACATCCCAATCGAGGAACAATTGATAGTCGAGCTTTACTCTAAATAAGTAATTTAGTTTCACTCCGCATATCGAATTATAATTGAAGGAGGAGTATTTCATGGTTGAAATAGAAAGACCACGTATAGAATGCATTGAATCACCTGAGGACGAATCATACGGCAGGTATGTTATAGAACCGTTAGAGCGTGGATACGGTACAACACTTGGCAACTCACTACGCAGAATATTACTCTCATCCCTACCGGGAACAGCGGTAACAACAGTAAAAATTGCAGGAATTCAACACGAATTTACAACAATCCCCGGAATTAAGGAAGATGTCACGGAGATAATCCTTAATATTAAAGGTATAGTTGCAAGACTTCATGCCGACAGAACAAAAACCGTCTATATTGAAGCTTCGGGAGAATGCATAGTTACCGCTGGTGATATAAAAGCTGACGGTGAAGTTGAGATTTTAAACCCTGATTTACACATAGCAACACTCAGCAGTGATGCTTCGCTCAGCATGGAACTGACAATAGACCACGGACGCGGTTATATGTCAGCAGAGCGTAATAAGCTGCAGCAACCGACAATAGGTGTAATACCGATAGACTCGATTTATACACCTGTTCATAAAGTAAACTACAATGTAGAGAACACACGTGTCGGTAATGTTACTGACTTTGACAGGCTTACACTTGAGGTGTGGACTGACAAGACAATAACAGCAAGAGACGCAGTATCGCTTGGTGCAAAAATACTCTGTGACCACTTTACACTGTTTACCGATTTATCCGAATCAATCGGAAATCAATCAACTGTTGTTGAAAAAGCAGAAGCACAAAGAGATAAGGTTCTTGAAATGACAATTGAAGAGCTCGACTTATCAGTTCGCAGCTTTAATTGTCTCAAGCGTGTCAATATAAATACTGTCGAGGATTTAATTTCAAAGACAGAGGATGAAATGATTAAGGTGCGTAATCTCGGACGCAAATCTCTTGAGGAAGTCATCCATAAGCTTGCAATGATGGGTCTTCATTTGAAAAAGGAAGAGAGCTAGGAGGAAACAGATATGCGTAAATTAGGAAAACCTACAGACCAGCGACGTGCGATGCTTCGTCAACAGGTTACCGACTTTCTTGATACGGGAAAAATGGAAACAACAGTGACACGTTGCAAGGAAATTGCACCGCTTGCTGAAAAAATGATAACACTCGGCAAGAAAAACACCCTTGCTTCACGCCGCTCTGCACTCTCTTATATGACCAGAGAAGATGTAGTAACAAAAGTGTTCAGCGAAACAGCTCCCGGCTACTCGGAACGCAACGGAGGCTACACCCGAATCACCCGCACCGGCACACGCCGCGGCGATGGTGCAGAATGTGCAGTGCTTGAATTAGTGTAAAAAACTTCCACCCCTTCCGGGGTGGGAATTTTTTTAACTATTCGGAATCTTATCGGGTTCCGGCAGTTCAATATCGCTTTCAATTGTTATTGATGTCATGACAGGCATGTCGTCAGGTCTGACTGAACCGTTACTGTCATAGACAGGGGTTTCTGCCAGTTCATCAACAACGTCCATTCCATCTGTAACCATACCGAATGCCGCATATGCACCGTCTAAAAATTGCGGGTCACCGTGACAGATAAAAAACTGCGAACCGGCTGAATCAAAGTTTGAGCTTCTTGCCATGGACAAAACACCGCGTTCATGGCTTAAATCATTTTCATGACCGTTATCATCAAATTCACCTTTAATCGAATACCCGGGATTACCCGTTCCTTCTCCCAGCGGGCAGCCGCCTTGAACCATAAAATCTCTGATAATACGGTGAAATTTCAAGCCATCGTAAAACCCGTCTCTTGCAAGCTCGACAAAATTCCGAACAGTTTGCGGAGCTAAATCAGGATAAAGCTCAAAGGAGATTACCCCGCCGTTCTCCATCTCAATTTTCCCTGTAATATTTTCCAATATATTATCCTCCTGTGAATTAATGGTAGGATTATATATTTAGCACTCTTGCTTTGTCAAATTTATTGTGTTAGATTGGATTGTCACTATAATACTAAAAAGGACGTGTAATTATGATATATGACCTTATAATTGTCGGAGCGGGACCTTGTGGTATTTATGCTGCGTGGGAAGCGACAAAGCTGGCTCCGAATGCTAAGATTCTACTGGTTGACCGAGGATTTGACATATATAACAGAAAATGCCCGATTATGAGCAAAAAAGCGAGGCTTTGCCCTATGTCCGAGGGCAAGGATGGTTTTTCAGGTTGTAAGCCCGCATGCTCCATCACCTGCGGCTTTGGCGGTGCAGGTGCATATTCCGATGGCAAGTTTAATATAACAGCAGAATTCGGCGGCTGGCTAGGCGATTACATGCCTGCCTCACAGCTTCTTGAGCTTATTAATTATGTTGACGGAGTAAACCTTACACATGGAGCTCCGCCGAATATCACAGACCCGGACAGTGTTGAGGTTGACCTTATAGAGCAAAAGGTTTACGGTGCGGGACTTAAGCTGTTAAAAGCAAAGGTGCGTCATCTTGGTACTGAAATGAACCTGCTTGTTATGAAATCAATATATGACTCACTCAAGTCAAAAATAGAAATGCTCTTTAAAACCGAGGTTGAAGATATTTTAACCGTTAAGAAAGACGGAGAGACCAGAGCTGTTGGAATTACTACAAAAGATGGAAAAGAATTTCAAGGTAAGGAAATCCTTATCGCACCCGGACGTGACGGTTCAGCATGGCTTTCCTCTATTTTAAGCAAGCATGGTATACCCGTTATGTGTAATCAGGTTGATATAGGAGTAAGAGCAGAAACATCAAATGTAATCATGCAGGATATCAACCGTTACTTATACGAAGCAAAGTTGATATTCAACTCCTCCACAGGCTCTGTTGTCAGAACCTTCTGTGCAAACCCGTCGGGTTATGTAGTTGTTGAAAATCACAGCGGAGTTATAGCTGCAAACGGTCACGCATTTTTTGACCCTGCACTCGGCTCGCCGAATACAAACTTTGCTCTGCTGGTATCGCATGTGTTTACTAAGCCATTTAATAAACCAAATGAATATGCAAGAGAAATCTGCGGCAGAGCAAACGACCTTTCGGGCGGCGGTTTAATTATTCAAAAATTCGGTGACATTATGAAAGGCAGACGCTCCACAGAAAAAAGAATAGCTGAAGGGTTCCTCGAGCCGACATTAAAAGAAGCGATACCGGGTGACTTAGGACTCGTACTGCCGTATAACACAATGATAAGTCTGATTGAAATGACACAGGCACTCGACAAAGTAACCCCCGGATTTGCAGCTGAGCACACGCTTTTTTACGGAGTAGAAGCAAAGTTCTATTCAGCTCGCCCAGAGCTGACGGAAAATCTTCAAACAGAAATAAAAGGACTCTACTGTGCAGGCGACGGAGCAGGGATAACAAGAGGACTTGCACAAGCAGGTGCCGCCGGGGTACATGTAGTAAGGTCGATTTTTGATTGATTTTATTTTTATGTGTGTTGTATAATGGCGTGGATTTAAAACAGCAAGTGGGATAACAAGTTAATTAAACAAGGAGTGAGTATAAATATGCCAAGTTTCAAAAACGCATTTGGAGCAAGTCTCGAAACAACCCTTAGATATGACCTCGAAAATGCATGGAAGGTTTATGAAACTGCGTTTCATAAAGACCTGCAGGGCAAATGCGAAGCAATACTCTGCCTTGGTAACGGATATATGGGCGTTCGTTCGGCATTGGAAGAAAACTATACCGGGCAAGTCCGCAATATGTTCGTTGCGGGAACCTTTAACCGTTTTGATGAAAACGAAGTAACAGAATTACCGAATGCCGCCGATATGACGGCTATTGAAATAAGAATAAACGGTGACGAATTTAATCTGGAAACAGGAGAGACACTTGAATATGAACGTAGTCTCGACCTAAAAACCGCTCTGCTTAAACGTGATGTTAAATGGAAAAGTCCACAGGGAATAACTGTTAACATGGAGTTTGAGCGTTTTGTGTCACTGGCACAGCTTCATATTATGGGACAAAAAGTGACAATAACTCCCGATGAGGATACGGAAATACTTATAAAAACAGGAATTGACGGGTCTGTAACAAATACAGGGACACAGCATTTTTCCGAAGGAGAAAAGCGTTTTTACGAAAAGAAGTTTATTCAATACGTCCAAACAACAACGCAGACCAAGGTCGACTTTATTCTGACTGCAGCCGTAAACGTAAAAATAAACGGAGAGCTATCATCAGCAGAACCGTTTATAGTTATGGACAGACGTAAAATGTTCAGTGTTTATAATATACCCGTAAAAAAAGGCGAGACACTTGAACTGACCAAAATATCATATGTTGCAACCTCTTTTGACCTTAAGCATTCAAACATGACAATAAAACAACTGCAGGAAACATGTTTACAGGAATTAAAAGAGCAGTTTGAAAAAGGTTACGATATCTTATTCAACGAAAGTGTAAAAAAATGGGAAGAAGAGGTTTGGAACAGTATACCTGTGACTATAGAGTCGGAGAACATGTTTGACCAGCTTGCTATGCGATTTGCACAGTATCATCTTCAGATAATGGTTCCTAAGCATGATTCAAGGCTGAGCATTGCAGCAAAAGGCTTGTCCGGAGAAGGCTATAAAGGTCACACTTTCTGGGATAACGAGATTTTCACTCTTCCGTATTTTACCTTCACTCAGCCCGAGGTTGCAAGAAAGCTTTGCGAATACCGTTATTTATCCTTGGGTGGTGCGCATAATAAAGCAAAAGCAAACGGATACTTGGGAGCGATGTATCCGTGGGAATCAGCGGGACTCGAGGATGGCGAAGTCACACCGATTTGGGGTGCAGCAGACATAGTAACCGGTGAGCGTATCAAAATATGGTCAGGCTTTATTCAATTGCATATATCCGCAGATGTCACCTTTGGTATATGGGAATACTACATGGTAACGGGCGACGAGGATTTCATGGAGAAATATGGGTATGAAATTATCTTCGACACAGCAATATTCTGGACATCCCGTCTTGAATATGACGAAACCGACGGACAATATCACATAAATGGCGTTATGGGACCCGACGAATATAAAGAACATATTGACGATAACGCCTTTACAAACTATATGGCACATTGGAATATTAATAAAGCAATAGAGTATTATGACATGCTGAAAAAGAAAAATCCCACGCTATTTAATACTCTTAATGAAAAATTAAAGCTTGATGAGCAATACGAGAAATTCAACAATGTGCTTGATAAAATATTTCTGCCGCAACCGAGAGAAGAAGATCTTGTGCTTCCGCAGAATAAAACTTATCTCAGCTTAGAAGACATTGATTTGACAAAATACAAAAACCAAAAGAATGTCGGCGAACTATTCAGAGACTATAATCTTGTTCAAGTAAACGAAATTCAAGTGTCAAAGCAAGCAGATGTTCTGATACTTTTCTTGCTGATGGAAAACTTATTCTCCTTAGATGTTAAAAAAGCGAACTGGGACTACTATGAGCCGCGAACACTGCACGATTCATCATTATCCTTATCAACACATGCGGTTCTGGCTGCCGATATGAAAAATAAGGAGCTTGCGGAAGAATTATTCAGACGTTGTGTGCAAATAGACCTTGGCGAAAACATGAAAACTTCGGATGCCGGCATTCATACAGCGTCCATTGGCGGTATATGGCAATCGGCAGTTTATGGCTTCGGCGGTGTCAGAATGATAGACGGAAAATTGCAAATCTCTCCGATTCTGCCGGATTCATGGAAGAGGCTGCATTTCTACATTTTCTGGAAGGGACAGAAGCTCTCGGTAGATATCTCAAAGGATGAATTGCAAATCCTTAACTTAACAGGAACAGAAATGGTAGAACTTTACATATATGGTGAAAAAGTAATATTTAAAGACGAAGTGCGGAAAAATCATAATACTTAATTTTATACTTTGGATTATTACTCGGGGGTAAGAAGGAATGAGAGAAAGCAAGCTAGAAGCAGTAATTTTTGACCTTGATGGTGTAATAACCGATTCTGCTGAGTTTCATTACCAGGCGTGGAAAAATCTTGCAGACAGGCTGGGGATATATTTTGACCGAAAAATAAATGAAAGACTTAAAGGTGTTCCACGCATGGACAGTCTTGAAATTATTTTGGAAAAAGACAGTGTCCCCGACAGATATTCAAAGGAAGAAAAAGAAGCTCTCGCAAATGAAAAAAATGATGAGTATGTTGTGCTGATAAATACGATTACTCCAAAGGATATTTTACCGGGAATCATGGAGCTGCTGCTTGACCTCAAGGAGCGTAAGGTAAAAACAGCCATTGCCTCGGCAAGCAAAAACGCTCAAACAATCATAGATAGATTGGAAATAGGGCACCTGCTGGACTATATAGCAGATGCGGGAGCTATAAAAAATCAAAAACCCGCTCCTGATGTATTTCTGGTTTCAGCAGAAAACATTTCTGTGCCCCCGGAAAATTGTGTTGGGGTAGAGGATGCAGGAGCAGGAATAATTGCAATCAAAGCTGCAGGGATGAAAGCAGTAGGAATAGGCTCTGAAGAAAATTTAAAAGGAGCCGATTTGTTACTTCCAAAAACAGCTGACCTGACATTTAAGCGAATACAAGAAGCGTTTGACAGTTAAAAGTAATTTATAGCTTTTGCGTTGAAGCCCTAACTATAAGAGACGGGGGCAGAAGCACACGATTAATCGGAACCCCTCGCATTAAACAATCTAAAAGTGCACAAGCAGTCATGCCTATGCGTGGTCTGTCTTGTGCAATTGTTGTCAGCGGAGTGGAACATACAGCACTAAAAGGTGCGTTGTCAAAACCTACTATTGATATATCATCCGGAATTGTGACACCAAGCTCTTCAAACCGACGCATTGCACCGATTGCCATTAAGTCGCTGGCACAAAAAATAGCTGTCGCTCCTTTTTTAAGGAAATAATCAGCACCTGCCGCACCTCCGGTCTCCACATACCCACCTTCAAATACCATTTGAGGATTATAACTTAAGCCGGCATTACACATTGCAGCCATATAACCTGATAATCGGTCTTGAGAAACATAAGCTTCCCGGTGTCCGTTAATAAACCCGATATTCTTATGACCAAGTCCTGCAAGATGTTCTATTGCGAGTTTAACACCTTCTATATTATCCGTCTCTATGCTTCCGACAGATAAGTTTACAGAAGGAATATCAAGAGTTACGGTTTTTACCGTTGTTGTTGAAAGCTGAGTATAATATGAATCGGAAGTTTTTAGCCCCATGACAAAAACGCCGCCCAATTGATTATTTAAAATATACTCATCATAGGCACTGTCAGCCTGCTCTTCAGTTGATATGGATAAGATAATAACCTCAAAGCTGCAACGCTTTGCATACTGTTTGAAACCTAGTAATACATCGTAATAAAAAGCTGTATTTAAGTCCACGTGATAGTCGTCTTGAATTAAAATGGCAACTCTATCCGCTTTTGTTCTCATTGCAGGGGGAGCATATCCGATTTCTCGGGCATACTCACTGACACGTGCTCTCGTTGCTTCATTGACCTCGGGACGACCCGAAAGCGACTTTGATACAGTCGCGGGCGAAATATTTAGTGCTTTGGCTATATCACGAATTGTTTGCTTCAAAATTCTTCTCCTTATCATACTCCTTATGTACTGTCCTGAAACTGTGAAACATGTTTCAAAAATTTTCAAAGAACCAGCCTGTGTTTCAGAATTTAAATCCTTATACCTTGTTTCACAGAGTATTTTTTGTAATAGTTACCACGTTGACGCTTGACATATTTTGACTGCTAGTACACATTATACAGCATAATGAAATAATTTCAATAATTTTCGTAATTGTTTCACAAAATGTTGCGTTTCATCTATTGACTTTGCATAAATCATGAGATAATATAGGGGTGTTAAAAGGAGGCAATCATTAGGATTGTCATGCTTTTGGATAAGATTTATTTATGAAAGGACAAAAAAATGAAAAAGATTAGTATTATCCTGATATGTGCAATGATGTTGTTTTCACTGGCAGCATGTGCAAATGACACACCCGGTTCAAACAATCCCCCGGCACAGGGAGATTCACCACCGCAAAATAACAACGGAGGAGGCGGCGACGGCGATGGCTCAACACCTGCAGATGGAGTCATAGAAATTACAATTCCTCATTACAAGGTTGGCGAGAATGTCGGTGCAAAGTTTTTCCTTCCCCAAGTAGATCGTTTTAATACAAAGTATGAAGGCGTTTATAAAATTTCAATCGAAGAAATACCGCAAGATGACTATGCAGACAAAATCCAACAGCTTGTACAACAAGGTATGGCTCCGGCTTTAATCGAAGGCGGACCACAGACATGGCTTGAGGAAGTAGTTATTCCTGAAGGATTATTCTATGATCTCAATCAATTTTTGGCAAATGAGCCGGATATCGCAGAGTACTTCCTTCCAGAGAATATTGCTCACAACTCTCGTTCAGGCAAACTGTTCTCTCTAACTTACCCGGTTGTTCGTCCGATGACAATTTTCTACAACGGTGATATGTTCCAACCCTCAAAAGGTTTTGCGGATATGTCATGGGATGATGTTATTTCAGAACTTGGTGATAATAAAATCGCATTCATGACCGTTGAAAATGCGTGGACAACAATGCTTACCCTCAGCTCTCTTATCGCTGCTGAGCCGGGTGGTGCAGACCTGTTAACTAACGGTGTTGTTGATAAAATCACAGATTTCAGCCACCCTGCAATAGTTAATGGTATGGAGAAGTTGCAAGTTCTCCTTCAAAACCACGCTTCATCAAACACAATTGGAGCAGCATATGCAGATGCCGCAAACTCATTTATGTCAATGAACTCGGCTTTGATTGCAAACGGTCCCTGGATGGTAGGCGACTTTTTACCTGACTCCGAGGATAAGTGGTCAAACGGTTTTGACGGCGAAATGGTACGTGGTGATGTACTGCCGGGTAATGTTGGTCTTGCTAACGTTCTTGGTTACGGATGGTGGATTCCGTCAAGCGTTTCTCAAGCAGAGGCAGAGGCAGCATGGGCATTTATTGCATTTATGATGTCAGCTGATGAGCTTGAACAGTATATGCTTGCTGAAGGTGGAACAGCACCAAGAGTTCCGGTAAGTGACAGCTTCCTTGCAAATCGTGCGGAAAACAGATTGATTGAAGAATTGGTTGGTGCTGTGCGTGCAGATACTATATTTGCTCCTGCATTCGCCGATGCAATTCCAAGCTCAGTTGCAGACCCCGAGTTTGGTAAGCTTCTTCCAAAACTGATTGACGGTTCTTTATCAGCAGTTGAGTTCTGTGCCGAACTAACAAGAGTGGCAGCAGAAACAGCAAACTAATAAAACGAAGAAAATTGTGGGGAGATATATGTCTCCCCACAATTTATAAATTCAGCATCAGGAGGTCAGAGAACTGTGGATACTAAAACAAAACTGGGGCGTCGTAATTTGCCTTGGGTTTTCCTTTTTTTATTACCCACATTGGTTATGTTTGCAATGTTTTATTTATGGCCTATCATAGAAGTATTCTATACAAGCCTAACAAAGTACCGCGGCTTTGGCTTACATACAGCAGAGTGGGTTGGATTTGATAATTTCCTGCGATTATTTAATATGCAGAGCTTTATGATATCAATAACGAATATTGCCTTATGGTCTCTCATTGCAATTGTATTGCATGTCAGCTTCGGTGTACTTGTTGCTTTTATCTTTTATAGAGGTATACCCGGATGGAAGTTTGCAAGAGCAGCATTTATGGTGCCTGTTGTTATATCTTCTGCAGCATGGGCAATGATTTACCGCTTTATTTTTAATAATGATTTTGGGCTATTAAATAATATTATACGGGTATTTATCCCTGAGTTCCAGCTTAACTGGTTCTTTTCGTCGCCTGCGGCGTTTTGGGCAATTACTTTTACGTGGGTATTTTATGCAGTTATCGTCACAATGGTTGTTCTGGGAGACTTAATGGCAATACCATCCGAGTTATTAGAGGCAGCCTCAATAGACGGAGCATCCTCTTGGCAAAAAACATGGCTGATAAAACTACCTCTTTGTCGTTTTTCGATTGGTACCGGTGTCATAATGTCGGTTACATCACGAATTTCGATGTATGAAGCGATAGCATTAACATCACGTGGCGGTCCGGGTGATGATACCATGAGTTTATCACTAATATTAGTAAGAGCTATCTCAGATAACAACTTCGGCTTGGCTAATGCAACAGCAGTAATCATGTTTATTATGGGCATATTTACCATGATAGTAGTAAATAGATTGTTCCGTATGAACGAGAGTGTATACTAAGGAGGGCAGACAAATGATAAAAAAATCAATTTCGATGACCCTCATGTACATTGTTCTTATTTTTGTTGTTGTTGTTTCGTTGTTCCCGCTAGTTTGGGTGGCGATGTCATCGTTTAAAACAAATGCAGAGATACTGTCAAATCCATTTTCACTTCCCACATCATTTAGTTTTGAACCTTATGTACAAGTGCTAAGCACCAATAACTTTTTCATGTTTGCGACAAACTCTTTCATAATAGCAGCAATTTCAACACTGGGTTCACTTCTGATGTTCAGTATGAGTGCGTATGTTATTGCAAAATACAACTTTTGGGGCAGAAACATCTTCTTTGCAATATTCGCACTGACCCTGCTTGTACCGGGACACACAAAGACGCAACCGATATTTTCATTGGTTGCAAATCTTGGGCTTTATGACACAAGACAAGGCTTAATTCTTGTCTATTTATCTGCCGGTCTTGCAATGTGTATGTTTTTAATGCGTAGTGCTTTTGCTGCTGTTCCAAAGGAAATAACAGAAGCAGCAACAATTGATGGTGCAGGCTTTATACGTATCTTCACACAGTTACATTTACCATTGGTGAAGTCCGGGCTGGCAACAGCGGGAATACTGCTCTTTTTGGGCAACTGGAATGAGTACTATTTTGCAATGCTTCTTACAGCATCGGCAAGAAATCGTACACTGCCCTATGCACTGGCATTCTTTAACGAAACCTTTGCATATAACTATACACGAATGTTCGCTGCACTCACAATAGTAATTATTCCCGGCATTTTAATTTATATCATAACTCAGGAACAAGTAAAAATGTCATTAACCTCAGGAAGTGTAAAGGGATAGCAGAACGATATAAATTTGAAGAATACTAGTGCGTTCATCTCTTCATCTTTAATATCCGGCAGTTCTGACACAGTTCTGGCAAAGGTAGTTATTCTATTCTAATTGTAAGTAGTAAGGTTATATGAGATAGAGTCGCTAAGTACTCAGAAACGGCAAGAATGAATAATTCGGCAGTTGTCAACTGCCGAATTAATGCATGGTTGAGCCTATGTTTGTTTGTATTTTTTCGTGCAAGAATCGTGTGTGGTTGGTTCATGTTGCGTAAATACCCTGTAATTGCAAGGGCTTCGTAAAATTTGGCGGAAGAGGAGGGATTCGAACCCTCGGCACCTTGCGGTGCACCTGTTTTCGAGACAGGCTCGTTATGACCACTTCGATACTCTTCCGTATGCATTTCCTCGCAAGCGAAGCGTTATAAAGATACAGTAATATAGAGTATTTGTCAATTATACTATTGTCAAAAAAGGGTACTCATAATATACTGTGTTAGGATTATTATTGAGAGGAACATTGTTATATGATTGAACTGTTTGTTAAAGGGAAGACATTATCGGAGGCTTATCACAACGCACTTGTGGCACTTCATGAGAACCATGATGAGTTGCCGTGCTCTGATTATAATACGCGCCAAAAGGAAGCATCACTTACTTTTGTTGTTGAGGAGCCGCTTACAGAGCCGATGATTAGTAAGATGTTTATTGGCGACCCTCGCTCTCTTGAGCAGTATCGTCAGGAAATGCTGGATGGTATACTGGATTTTGAGGTTGAGAAAGGTAAGTGGGATTATACATACCATCAACGTATGGAAAAGCAAATACCATGGGTTATTGAAGAGCTGAAACGCAGTGAAGAGTCGCGCAGAGCAGTTGTTCTTATACGAACGGATTATGATATGACAACTGATGCACCGGCTTGCTTACAGCATATACAATACTTTATTCGCAATGGTGCTCTGCACTGTAAATTATTATTCCGCTCAAACGACTCTACAAAAGCAACGTTTATGAACGCATTTGCACTAATTTTCCTACAAAAGCGTGTTGCCGACGCACTTGGATTACCTATGGGGACTTATACTCATAGAGCTAACAGCTTCCATGTTTACGAGCGTGATTATGAAATGTTTGACGGTTATGTTCGCCGCATCAAAGCAGGCGGAGAGCTGACATATGATTATGAAGGCGAATGGGACGAAATGATGGATGATGCAAAACCCGAAATCGCCAAAATGGTAGAGGAGCTGAAAACCCGCTAATATGGATTTGAAGTATTGTGTTCCTTGTTTATTCGGGCTTGAAGGTCTTTGTGCAGATGAACTGAAGAGACTTAAGTTTAATGACGTTAAAGCAGAAAACGGACGGGTTTTTTTCTCCGGCATACAAAGCGACATTGCAAAAGCTAATATTAATCTGCGGACAGGCGAGCGGGTTCTTATAACAGTCGGAGAAACAAATGCAGACAGCTTTGATGAGTTGTTTGAAGGTGTAAAATCAATGCCTTGGGAAAACTACATACCCCGGGATGGCGAGTTTCCCGTAAAAGGTCACTCACTTGGCTCAAAGCTTCATTCTATTCCAGACTGTCAGAAGATAATAAAAAAAGCAGTTGTTGAAAGCCTTAAAGCCGGACATAGAGCAGACGAACTGCCAGAAACTGCCGCAAAATATCAAATCCAATTTGCAATAATGAACGATATTGCAACGCTTTTTATAGATACCTCAGGTGCAGGTCTGCATAAACGAGGATATCGCCCTGTCGGCAGTGCGGCACCTCTCAGAGAAACACTGGCTGCAGCAATCGTTAAGCTCTCAAGATATCGAGGTCGGGAATCAGTGTGTGACCCGTTTTGCGGCTCGGGAACAATACCGATAGAGGCAGCACTTGCCGCTATAAATCGTGCACCGGGGTTAAACAGGAGCTTTGCGGCTGAGGATTGGGAGTGGCTTGATAAAAGTATATGGTCAGAGGCAAAGGCAGATGCAATAAGTAAAGAGTATCAAGGAGATTATGATATTTGGGGCGGAGATATCGACCCGAAGTGTATAGAAATCTCAAAAGAAAACGCAAAGCGAGCCGGAGTTTCGGAGCTTTTACGATTTGAGGTTTCAGACGCAACAGTTTTTCACAGGAAAAAAACAAGCCGGAACGGGCTGATATTATCAAATCCGCCATATGGCGAACGAGTAATGCAGCAAAGCGAAGCAGAGGATTTATACCATAAGTTCGGTATTGCAGCACGAAAGCTTGACGATTGGAAAATGTATATTTTATCCTCGCATACGGAGTTTGAACGAGCATTTGGAAAACAAGCAGTTAAAAAGCGTAAGCTTTACAATGGTATGATTAAGTGCGATTTGTTTATGTACTATTAGCGGAGGTATTCCAATGAAACACCTGTTTATCATTAATCCTATTGCAGGCGGCACTAAAAATCAGGCAGAGGAAACAAGGCATTTGGTTAATGAGTTTGCCGAAACACTTATTGACCCGTATGAGATCTATATAACAAAGAAACCGATGGATGCTTGTCACAAAATAGCCGAAGATGCAGAGAAGACAGATAATCTTCGCGTATATGCCTGCGGCGGCGACGGAACTCTTAATGAGTGTGCAAACGGTGCAGCCAATCGTCCAAATGTAGCAATTACGCAATTTCCCTGCGGTACCGGTAATGATTTCCTAAAAACCTTCGGTATGGATAATGTTGACCTCTTCAAAGACTTACATGCACTGTCTACAGGAACAGTACGAGAGATAGACCTGATTGACTGCAACGGACGATACGGCATAAACATCTGTTCGGTGGGTATTGATGCAAGAATAGGAACGGATGTCCACAAATACAGTAAAATCCCGCTTATAGGCGGTGCAACGGGATATATAGTTTCATTGATTGTGAATGTATTAAAGGGAGTAACTCAAAAATTCAAAGTATCCACAGATGATATGGTCATCGACAAGGAGATAACGCTTGCTTGTGTTTGCAACGGAAAATATTACGGAGGAGGCTTTAATCCCGTGCCGGATGCCGCTCCCGATGACGGAATACTTGATTGCCTTATTGTCGAGCCTGTTTCTCGATTAAAGGTGGCAGAAATAGTAGGCAGATATGCAAAGGGTAGATTTAGCGAGTTTCCGAAAATATTTACATATATTCGCGGGCGGGGAATGGATATTGAGTGTGATAAGGAGTTTGTAGTTAATATTGATGGTGAAGCAATGTATACAAAAAAAATCAGTTTTAAGCTTGTTCCGAAAGGTATTAACTTCATTTTTCCGTCAAAAATGAGACAGCTAACTGCAAAAACATAGCATAATCGCAAAAAACAAAGAGAAACGGCGATAAAAGCAGAAACGACAAGATAATAGTTAAAATGAGCGGGTAAATGATAGCATAACATCGATTGTGAGAGAAATACTTGTTGCGAAATAATCAAACATAGCTTATTATTAAATAAGCGTTAGCACTCAAGGTCGAAGAGTGCTAACGCAACCAACCTGTAAAGTTAAAGGGGACTTTCCTTAGAAACACAAGAGGTATATCCCCACCAAAAAATAAGGAGGATTTAATATGAAATTAAAGCCATTGGCAGACCGCGTTATTATCAAGCAAGTCGAAGCCGAAGAAACAACAAAAGCCGGCATTATTCTGACCAGTGCCGCACAAGAAAAGCCACAGGTGTACGAGGTTATTGAAGTCGGACCCGGCGGCATTGTTGACGGTAACGAGGTGAAAATGGTCGTTAAAAAAGGCGACCGTATTATCACGGGCAAATACAGCGGAACTGAAGTAAAAATTGACGGCGAGGAACTGACAATAGTACGTCAGAGCGATATCCTCGCAATCGTAGATTAGTATAGGAGGTAACTTTTTAAATGGCAAAGCAAATCATTTATGGCGAAGAAGCCCGCAGGGCTTTAGAAAGAGGAGTCAATCAACTATCTGACACAGTGCGTCTGACAATCGGACCCAAAGGCAGAAATGTAGTTCTCGATAAAAAGTACGGCTCCCCGCTAATCACAAACGATGGTGCTACAATAGCAAAAGAAATTGAACTAAAAGACCCATTTGAAAACATGGGTGCACAGCTTGTTAAGGAAGTTGCAACAAAAACCAATGATGTTGCAGGTGATGGAACAACAACAGCGACAATGCTTGCGCAAGCAATGATTCGTGAAGGAGTCAAAAACGTAGCTGCAGGCGCAAACCCGATGATTATGAAAAAGGGCATTGAAAAAGCTGTTAAAGCTGCCGTCGAGGCAATTAAAGCAAACTCAAACCCGGTATCAGGCTCTAAGGACATTGCAAGAGTAGGTGCTGTCTCCTCGGGTGATGAAGATATAGGAAAGCTCATCGCAGAAGCAATGGACAAGGTATCTCGCGACGGAGTAATTACAGTTGAAGAATCAAAAACAGCGGAAACTTATTCTGAAGTTGTTGAGGGTATGCAGTTTGACCGCGGTTATATAACTCCGTATATGGTCACGGATGCTGAAAAAATGGAAGCAGTCATTGATGACCCGCATATTCTCATTACAGATAAGAAAATCTCAAACATCCAAGAAATTCTGCCGGTACTCGAGGCAGTAGTTCAAGCAGGTAAAAAGCTTGTAATTATTGCAGAGGACGTTGAAGGCGAAGCTCTTGCAACAATCATCCTAAATAAAATTCGCGGCACATTCATCTGCTTATGCGTTAAAGCTCCGGGCTTCGGCGACAGACGCAAGGAAATGCTCCGTGATATCGCGGCACTCACAGGCGGCGAAGTTATTTCAAGTGAGCTTGGCATGGAGCTAAAAGATGCCACAGTAGAAATGCTGGGAACAGCCCGCCAGGTAAAAGCATCAAAGGACAATACTATTATTGTTGAGGGTGCAGGAAAAACTGAGGATATTAAAGCAAGAATCAGCCAAATCAACACTGAAATCGAAATCACAACATCAGATTACGATAAAGAGAAGCTTCAAGAGCGTTTGGCAAAACTTTCAGGCGGTGTCGCCGTTATTAAAGTCGGTGCGGCAACTGAAACAGAAATGAAAGAAAAGAAGCTCCGCCTTGAAGATGCTCTTAATGCTACACGTGCAGCAGTTGAAGAAGGCATCGTTGCAGGTGGCGGAACAATTTATGCTGTTGCGTCAAAGGCTGTAGACAAAATGCTCGATGGCGTATCAGGCGACGAAAAAACCGGCATGGCATTGATTGCAAAAGCTCTCGAATGCCCGGTAGAGCAAATAGCAATGAACGCAGGCGTTGAAGGTGCAGTTGTACTTGATAAGATTAAAAATTCAAGCGATGCAACATTTGGATTTGATGCAGCTATGCAGGAATACGGCGATATGATAAAAGCCGGAATCGTTGACCCGACCAAGGTTTGCAGAAGTGCACTCGAAAACGCAGCTTCGGTTGCAGCAATGGTACTAACAACTGAATCACTGGTAGCCGACATTCCCGAACCACCGGCACCAATGCCCGCAGGACCGCCGGACATGGGCGGCATGTACTAAGGAATAAATCCACTATTCTTCCCCGGAGTCATAAGTACTTCGGGGGAGAATTTTATATGCATACATTCGGCAAGGATAACATACTTTAAACATTTCCGCGGGTCATCCGGAATAAACATAAAAAACTCTCCACCGCAATAAATCTGATAATTGTCATCATGGTCGTAAGACATAGCGGGAACAGTCTCAACTGCAAAAAAGCGGTTGATTTTTTCACCTGATATTTCACCGTCAAAATGCCAACCCTTTGGATCTAAACGCATCATACCGAAACCGCTCTCAGTCATACCGCCGCCCGGTAAGTCTGATGGTGTCTTAACCCTAACCTTATCTACAATCGGCTCCATATCCTCGCTGAGGTTTTTCATTTCATGACGAACCTGCTCTCTATACCACAGTGATATGTCCGTCTCTCCGACACTGTTTTCAGAAAGCGTGAGACTGCCGTCCCTGTTCATAGTTGCTTCGTTTCCGCAAGCCGAACAACGAATTATATTACCTTCGGTTTTCATTGTATATTCCTTTTTGCATTTTAAACAATAATATAGAATATATTGCAGCCCTTCTGCAAGGCGTTTTGAACTAAAGGTTACAAAAGGCTTTTCTATCGGCAGAGCTCCCTCGTCGCCGCTAAGTCTCGCATCTATTGCGGAATTTATTTCATCAATTGAGAGTTTTTGTGTATCCTCAGCGGTAAAAAGGTTTTTGTATGTAACACGAATACGACCTGCCCGAGTCCCTTTGCGCCAGTGAGGCATACAGACAGCAGCACCCTCAAGATAACAAGTGATAACCGGAACCCCAAACTTTTTCACCATCTTTCCTGTTGATTTATGCATACCTACATAAGCGTGACTGCTGGAGCATCTTCCCTCGGGAAACATTAGCAAGCCGTCACCTCGATTTATAATTGTTTTCATTCCGATTATTGAACGCACATCGGGGTCAAACATATTTTTAGGAATACATCCCATAACAGGCAGGATTTTGTTTAGAGGTTTAGATAAAAACCACTTTTGTGCAGTTACAGCATTTAGCCGATGCGGATAAAGCGGTAGCATAACCATTAGAAAATCCAACATAGTAGTATGATTTGATAAAATTATATGAGGTCCTTTAGGCAAGTTTAGCCCACTACGGTCAACCTTTAATCTGAAACGCATTTTTAGAAATGGATATACAAATGCAAATGCAATGAAGTATAATGCAGCATTCGGACGTTTAACAGAACCCTTACGCTTTATTTTGATAGGCCGCTTGAATCTTACAAGCTTTTTGAGTTTAAGCGGACGTTTGATTTTTTTCATTAATAGTAACCATTATTCTTTCCAACGTAGCAATTAATGTGAACTGACTCAGCAATTAGTAAGCTCATTGTTAAATGTTACGCTTTCTGTCATTTGTACGGGAGAAGCGAATTTCCAATATGCACACTCACCAATCACTGAATACTTTATACATCTTTGCTTATCCTCCGGTGAGAACATACAAAAAGTGCCGTGTGCGTAAATTTGAAAAACATCGTTAGGGTCAATCGGTAAAGCCGGAACCGTGTCAATCGGGAAGAACAAATCTGCCTTTTCTCCGTTTAGCTCTCCTTCATATCGCCAGCCTTTAGAGTCTAAGTAAATGATCCCCGAACCACATACTGCCATTCCGCCGCCGGGCACATCAGACGGTAAAAGGACATTAACACGCTCGCTGATAGGCTCCATATCATCGCTTAATTGTTTCGCTTCATATATTGCCTGCTCTTTGTACCATGCCGGAATATCCTTGGGGATTACACTTTCGGGTGTGGGATTTAGCTTCATATCACGGTCAAGCATGGCGGAGTTACCGCAAGCATTACAATGGATGATACAGCCTTTTGTTTCCATTGTAAACTCCCCACTGCATTTGGGACACCAATATAGGATATACTGTAAGCCCTCAGCCAACCTCTTCACGCCGGACGTACGAAATGGTTTATTCGGAGGTGCTTCGTTTTCTCTGTTGAGCCGTTTATCAATATTCTCATTAATTTCATCAATTGACAGTGATTGTAAGTCATCCGGTGAAAATAAATTTGAAATAATGATACGTGACCGCCCTCTTCTAATTCCGTCACGCCAAAACGGCATACATTTATACGCTCCATCGATAGAAGCACTGATGACAGGTACACCCAGCTTTTTAATAAGCTTACCGGTAGATTTATGCATACCCGCATAAACACCATCATATGCACATCGTCCTTCCGGGAACAAAAGAACCCTACCGCCACGCTTAAGAACAGTCTTAATTCCGATTATTGAACGTACATCAGGGTCAAACAGGTTTTTTGGAATACAGCCCATCATAGGAAGCAGCTTATGAAGCGGCTTATAAAGAAAAAACTTCTGAGCAGTTATTGCATTGACCTTTACAGGATAAAGAGCAAGCATAACTATTAAGAAGTCTACGAATGATGAATGATTACAAAGAACAATAAAAGGTCCCTTAGGAGTGTTATGGTTTTTTTTGTCAACCTCCAAGCAAAACAGAAGCTTCAGCAACGGATAGATAAATATATACACGAAAAAATATATAACGGAATTAGGGCGTTTTACCTTCATAATGACGTAAGCACCTCGTAACGTTCATCTTCATTATCGCTTTCGATTGCAGCCAGAACCTGTTCGTGCTTTTCTTTATTCAGCTTATAACGTGTACAAACTATGCACCCGATGGTCATAAATAAAAGCGGTGCAAATGCCATCAGAAGAACTATTGCAAGCTGAGCACTTTCAGGTTGTGCTGCTATCCAGTCGGTTTCACTTATATCCCTCTCAATAAATCCTGCAAGTCCGATAATTCCCATAACAACTGCGAGTCCGATAGCTTGTGCAATTTTATTTACAAAGTTTGCAATACCGGAAAATGCACCTGCCACACGTGTTTTAAACTGTAAATGACCGACGTCTACAACGTCGCCAAATATTGCATGAGGAATTAGCCCGGGACCGCTTATACCGAAGCCCATTATAGCTGCCAGAACATACAGATAAACAGGGTTGGAGCCGGGCGGCAGTAGCAGGAGAATCGGTGCACTGACAATCCAGATAATAGAACCGATGATATATACTGCTGTTTTGCTATATTTTTTAATAATCTTCATATAAACAGGCAACGCAACTATCTGCATACTGAACATAATTGCTGCACCAATCATTCCTATTACATTACCTTCTCCATTTGCAGTTGCTTCGGCACAGAAGTAAAAATCCACATAAAAGAAGAACAGAGCACTCATTATTGCCATCGTCATTTGGCAGCATAAAAATAACCAAAGATATTGCCGAAATGACTTTACCTGAAAGGGTCTTATAAAATCACCAAAAGAAAACGGATTTGTTTTCTTCGGAGGAGGAATACCCTCCTTTGCAAAAAGTCCGGTAATTATTACACAAAGTGCAAAAAGAGTTCCAAACGTTAAACTCATTACAATATAACCGCTATAGTCATTGGGTCCGCTAAAAACATCCACAAGGATTCCCGGCACAGCGACACACAGGATTGAAGAAAAAATCGAAAAACCAAGCCGTACGGTTGTCATACGGGCACGTTCGGTATAATCATCGGTCATTTCACTTGATAATGAAAAATATGGAATCATGACCACGGTTTGTATCGCGGTAAAGAAAATATATGACATAAGTACTATAAAAAACCGCGTAGAATCGTCGGGAGTTGTATAGGGATAAAATGCTGCAAAAAGAGAAATAATAATAAGCGGAGCAGCTGCAAGAAGTCCCCCTCGGCGTGTCCCGAAGCGTACTCTCATTTTATCGGATAAAAAGCCCATGATGGGGTCTGAAATTGCATCAAAAATTCCGACTGCCATCATAATTAAACCCGCTGTTCGAGCGGGCAATCCCACAGCTATTGCCACATAACCGGGGTAAAGAAAGTTTGTAATATTAAATGAACCGCCGCCGAATATATCAGCCGAAGCAAAAGCTAGCATTCTGCCAAGAGATAGCTTTTTATTGTTTTCCATTAGTGAAGCTCATTCCATTCCGTGATATTATGAATAAATTATGACTAAGTTTATCACTTTTATAGGATGAATACAAGATAAAATGCCAGACAGAGTTGTCCTGCAAAATAAATAATCCTGTTTAACGCAAGAAAAACAAATCTTTCGCTTTGCTTTGAATACGCCCATATACCAAGAAAGAGGTCGGATATAAAGAAAAATAACCCGCCGAGTGCTACCATAAGTACATATGTTTGCGGATTAGGGATTGTAAAATATAATGAAATTGATTTTGCTGCCATCAAAACAACCAATACCGTATAAATAGAAAGCTGAGTTTTTTCTTCGCCGATTTTCCACTTCCCGAATATTTGGAAAGCCAGTAGTATTCCTATGAAAACTGTGAAAATAATAAATTCAATTATAGTTACAGGGTATATGATGTAAAAAGATGCGAGAAGGCAAATATGCATTAAGCCAAAAAAGAAAATCCCGGCACGATATTTCATCAGGTCGGATTTTATGTATTGCAGGAAAAAATCAGCCGGAACCGCAAAAACCATTCCAAGAGCAAAGATGTAAAAAACATAGCTGTTGAACAGTATAGCGGCATAAACACACACGCCTGAAGCAATAGCCGATATTATTACCTTTAGCGTGGTAGCGGGTACAAATTTATTTTGCTTTTCAAGAAGAATGTAATACGCAAGTAAAATCGTGTACACGAAAATGATTACACCAATTGCTATACCCGGCATAAAACCACCTCACTCTTTCATTGCTGCGACAAATGCATTAATTTTTTCATTATCTATATTATTAACGTAGCCCGTTTGTTTTGTTACAATTTTCATAATAAGCTTTTCAAAAAAGTTCGCTTTTTGCGGGTCGAAAATCCCGCCAAGAACAGCAGTAGCTTTTGCTGCACTAACAAGCGGCTCGGTGAAGTTTCTGAAGAACACGCCTTCACCACCCTCTTGGCTCATTCCACTTACAAAAAGCCCTATCTTTTTCTTTTGCTCACCATCTATTATTGCTCTTAGTGTCCCCATATTATCCAAAATGAACTTCCCAAGCTCCTTACGTGCAGACCCTGCATATATTGAGCTTCCAATAATAATACAGTCATAATCTTCAAGCGGCGGAATCGGCTGCAACTTTAAGTTATGCAAAACAGCATCATCAATTTGCCCGGCAATAACTCCTGCAATCTCCTCCGCCGCCCCATACTTCGTAGCATACAAAATAAGTGTCTTCATATTCACACGTCCTCCCGTTGATGATTCCAAGTATACCACACTACATAGCGATATTCCATATAGATAGCCACATGGGGTGCTATGCATAATAAAAAGCCGGCAACCTTTGCGGCTACCGGCTTTTTGGCGGAGGGTGAGAGATTCGAACTCTCGTGAGGCGCAAACCTCAAACGGTTTTCAAGACCGCCGCGTTATGACCACTTCGCTAACCCTCCGTGTTATTGCCGAAGGTAAGTTTTCGGCAAAGGTTATATTAAACTAAAAAAGATAAATAATCAAGTATAAATCTATTTAACCGCCGTAGGCTTCGCTGTGGACGAAGTTGTTGTGGTCGGTGAAGTTTGTGAAGAAGTTATGTGTGCCGTATCTGTTTAGGGCATAGAAGTACTCGTTTGTTGTGTCGGGGAATAGTGCCGCTCTTATGGAAGGCATACCGGGATTTGCTATCGGACCCGGGGGTAATCCTTCGTGTGTATAAGTGTTAAACGGGCTGTCAAGCTGCAGTGAAAACGGAATGGATGTTCCTGCTATTGCATAGTGGATTGTTGCGTCAATTTGGAGCATAGGGAATGATGCACTGTTGAGACGGTTGTAAATAACAGCAGCTATTCGAGGGCGTTCTTCATCATCCCCGGCTTCACGCTCTATTATCGAAGCGACGTTAATGATATCCTGAACGGAAAAGCCTAATTCTGCAGCACGTTCTACATACTCCTCGGTAAACCTTCTGTTAAACTCTCGCAACATCCGGAGTATTGCCGATGTGGGTGATGAATCCATAAAGAAATTGTATGTATCCGGGAATAAAAAACCTTCGAGCCTGAGCCTGTCACCAAGTGTATCGCTGTCTAAAAAGTGAAACTCAAAATCATGATTGGTTGCCGCATACCATAACTCTTCAGCAGAACAAACTCCCTCTGCCTCAAGCAATGAAAAAATCTGTGCAATCGTGAGACCCTCGGGAATAGTGACGGTTGTTTCCACACGTACACCGGCACGAGCAGTCATCCCCTGTACAAGTGCCCGGTAATCGTAATTTTTATTCAGAACATATGAGCCTTCAGTGATTTTTTCTATAGCATTAGAATAATCGGCATAAAGCATAAATAGTGCTTTGTTCCTGATTAGCCCCGACTCATAGAGCATATCGGTAATGCCTTCCAGAGTAAAGCCTGCCGGAACCTGTACATTCACAAGCTCGTCTTCGGAGCCAAAGCCTAAAATATCGGTTGTTGCCATCCATGCAACTGAAGCAAGAACAACACTTACACAAATTATGAATACAGCGAGAAGAAGACCACCGACCAAGCCTGTTCTTTTCTCACGCCTCAGACGGAAGGGCTTTTCTTCGGGGACATCCTTATATGTACCATCGAAATCAAACTTTATTTTAAAGTCAGGAGAACCTATATCCAACTCCGCTTCGGCATCCTTACTTCTTTTAAATGTTCCGTCAGGTAAAACATCATAGGATTTGCTGACATGCGGTAATTCCGGGTCTGTGCCCGGTACTGTATTGACAGTAGAAAGCGGCTCCGGTGTTCTTTTTTTGGAGAAAAAATGAAAGCCCTTAAACTTTTTAAAACCCTTTGCTGCCTTTGAGGGTTCTGAGGGTGTTGCTTTTCTCAAAGAAGGAAGAGTACTGTATTTATCTGATGTTGAAGGCGATGATTGAATTGAGGAGTTATATCTATCTCCTCTTGGCATAATCGACAATGGCGATTCAGATGTCGGCGATGGTGGAATATTGCTCTCATCGACAATCTTTAAAGCTTGTTCAAGTTCTTTTATTATATCGCTTTCTTTAGACATAAGTCTGTCTTTCCTTCCCCGGAACTATTATAGGCTTGTAACAAGCTTATAGATTTCTGAATGAATCTCATTTAAGTCTCGTTCACTTCCGTTACTTACACAGCTAATGCATTGCCAATCCAACTCTTCAGCTGCGTGCTTTCCGCTTTTTGCACAGTTTCTGAGATATGTCATGTCGTTTTCATGAATATCGGCACTCGTGCCTGTTTCGGTCTGACGCCGTTTTAGCCTTGTTGCCGCAAACTCGGCAGTTATATCCATATAAATCACCAAATCAGGTGCTGGCAAGCCAATGCGGTTGAACTCGTAGTCATAGAGCCACTTAAAGAACTGCTCGCGTTCGTTTTCCGCAATCTTTGCACCTTGGTGTAATGCGTTACTTGTTGTATATCTGTCGGTTAGAATAAGTCCTCCACTGTTGTAGTATTCGTGCCAATCCTGTGCAAAAGAAGCATATCTGTCAACAGCATAAAATGAAGAAGCCGCATACGCATTGACAGAATCCGGACTATCTCCGAACTCGCCGTTTAGGTACATTTTTATAAGCTCTGATGATGGTTCACTATATCGCGGAAAAACCAGTCGTTTAAAATGACGGTTTTCTTCGGAAAGTCGATTACACATCATTTCAAACTGTGTTGATTTCCCACTCCCGTCGATTCCTTCAAAAACAATAAGCCTACCCAATATCCATAACTCCTAAGACGTAAATTTTGCTAAAAAAGTTCCTTAACTCCCGCTTGTTGCCACTTGAAATCCCGAGCTGTCATTTGACAAACCGTCTTGCTGCATTAGGTTTTCCAATACACTTATATCAGAGGCGATATCAATGGCATCTGATTTAAAGAGCTGGTCAAGCTGCTGCTCAAAACCTTTGGTGAGTGTGTTGAGTACGTCGTCAATGCTTTTCTTTGTACTCGTAATATTATCGCCCTTAACACCCTGCTCCTCAAGTGTTGCATATGAACGTACAAGCTTAAGTGTTGTGGGAAGATAATAATTCATAAAACGTCGTAATTGCTGCTGCTTCTGCGGGTTATCTTCTACGGTTTTAAAGATTTTTTCGGTTAACTCCTCAAGTCTTTTTACCTTGTCGGAAATAGATTCATCTTTAATAAATGAGTTTACTTCACGCAACTCAGCCAAATTTGCCGCATATTGACCTGCTTGTTTGTCGCTTAGCTTTGAATCGGTGGGTGAATCGCTCTTGGCACCCCTTATTTCTGCTCTCATTTTTTCGGCGGCTTCTGCTGACAGGACAAGACAGTCCAGCTCATTGTCTATATACGCACCGGTTTCCAAAAACCCGCTGTTTATCATTGCGTTAATATCGCGAACTACGACTTTTCTTGAAACGCCCGCCATTTGCATAAAAGCAGAAATTGGGACAATTCCCTGCCCTTCCATAAAAGCGTTGTAATTTTTATATCTGCTGAATCTATGTGAAAAAACATTACGGGAAAGAAAAGTACCAAAGCCGCTGAGCAACCAAAGTGCACCGAAAATCAAATCTGCAACACCAACCGGGTTACCCGATATCAATTGTGTAATTGCACTTATGCTCATAGTAGCTCCTGCTATAAAGAACCCTATTGAAGCAAGCAAAAGTAAAAATGATATACCCTTTCCGGTCTTTTTATCAAGGCGGTTTTTACGTTTTGGCTTGGCAATATCGGTTACGCCTTCAGTTTGAACGGAAAAAATATTATTATTGACAGTGTTGCCTTTAACTTTTTTGCTTGCAAAAACGCCAAGCTTAATAAGAAGCAAAATCCAACCGACAGGAGGAAGAACAAACATTAAGACAAGAATAAGAACCCATGTTCCTATATCGTTATTATTCTTTTTTCCCCTGTTTGTACTCATTCTTATTACTCCTGTAAAAAATTACCACCCCTTATTGTACCAGAATTTAATGGGATTGTGAAGTATAATATGGTACAATCATAATGGATGTAAATAGTATAATTAAATGCGACAGGAAAAGAATCCTCGTCGCATATTATACATGTTGTCGTATATAGTGAGGCGTTAGATGCTGCAACACCCGAAGTTATTATCGAAAGCTGCAAAATTGTGCGTGGTGTGGTGCGTTCAACGCTTTTTGGCAATACTGAAGGACGAAATGAAAAGCTTATTAATTTCAAAAGCTTTCTAAAATAGACAGAATCGGCTGGCTTTAGTCCAAAGGTGGCAGTGGTGTTGGTGTGGGAGTTGTATATGTGTCCTCTAGTAATGAGATTACAAGCTGTCCGTCAACAACATACTGGTCGAGCACAAAAAAGATAACAAGAAACAAGGTAATAGAAAGCACCACAATTGATATTAGTGCAAATATCAATATACGCAATATACGCTTATTATTATAAGTTTTTGGCACGTATCGAGGCATTCTCTAGGTCTAATCCTTTCGCTTTTCATCCATTTCATTTAACATCGCTACACGTCGGCGATGTTTTTCGCTTGTGCTAAACTCGGTTGAAAGAAATGTTTTCACGATTTCAACAGCCAAATCAGAATCAATGACACGTCCGCCCAGCACAAGCACGTTTGCATCATTATGGCTTCGTGTCATTTCAGCCATATATACACTGGTACACAAAGCGGCTCTTATTCCCGGAGTCTTATTTGCTGCAATCGACATTCCTATACCCGTTCCGCAAATAAAAATTCCCCTGTCACAAACCCCGTTTGCTACAGCTTCTGCCGCCGGAGCTGTAATGACGGGATAATCACAACTCTCCGACGAAAATGCACCAAAGTCCTTACAATCCTTACCAGCAGAATCGAGGTACTTTTTTACCTCCGCCATAAGCTGATAACCGCCGTGGTCGCAAGCTAATGCAATCATCAAACAAACGCTCCTCTCTAAAAGGGCCAAGTGACAAACCACTTCAGTAAGTCACTGTAATACCAATAAGGTAAATATAGTCCTGATAACATCGGATAGAATATAACAAAGAGAAGTCCTGCAACAACGGTATACCCATAAACAACACTTCTGCCGGAGTCCTCCCTTTGCTCAATTAATGTGTTAAATATATGTGCAAGAGCTAAAATAATAAAGAGTGAGCTTGGGAAGTAGTGGTAAATAAAGACAATTCTTGTTACTGCAACCCATGGCAATAATTGAGATAGGTAACCTATGAGAATAAGCAGAGCTTTGCCGTCGCGATGCGTAAATACTCGGACAGCCATAACAATCATTGCAACAAACCCGCCCCACCAAACAACAGGATTACCAAAACCACCGAACGTGGCACGTGTATTGTCGGCAACACGACCAACATAAAGAATGGGGCGAATATTAAGTATCCATTGCCACCATGTAGATGAATAAGGGTGCTCCGCAACAAGCATACTATGATATTTGAACATATATAGCTGATTGTTCCATACAATATTAAAATACTCAGTGCTCCAAAGCATTCCCCCCGACAAAGTCATACCAGCTGCGATACCATACGGAATATATGTTAAATAATATGTTATTACCGGTATAACTACGAAAAACAAAAATGAGAACAGAAGCGTTTTAGTCAAATAAATACCAAACCCGTTTTTTTGAGTTGTATTGTAATGAATACCAAGCAAAATAAGCCGAATAACATATAAAATTAAAAGCCCTGCTCCGGCATAAAAGCCTGTCCATTTTACTGCAAAGCTTAAGCCAAAGAAAATCCCCGAAAAAGCCAGCGAAACAAGGCTTTTCCGAAAAGGAGCATTGGCATCGGTAGTTATATGCCTGTACATGAAGAAAAATGCCAACAATATAAATAAAACACTGTATGTATCAATCGTTCCCAACCGTGTTTGCACAAACCGCATGAAATCAAAACCGAAAATAAACGTACCGCATACAGCAACGAACGTTTTACCGAACATGTTTTTAATGAATATATACATGACGACAAGCATCATTACGCCAAAAAGTGCACCAAATAAACGCCACCCAAACGGAGTCATGCCGAATGTGAGTATTGAAGCTGCAATAATTTCCTTGCCGAGCGGCGGGTGAGATATTTCGTAGGGCTTTATACCTGCGATATGCTCTGCTGCTGTTCTCACATGAAAAATTTCATCAAAATATAAGCTGCTCATATGCTCCCGCTCGGCAGCGGGAATATGAATCTCGCTCATTATATCAACGGTATTGGTATTTCCAAGGTTTAAGATAGCAAGGAAAAAGAACAACAGGGTTATTATAAATAACGGAGCAATATCAATTTTTTCCATCGGGAATCGCGAAGACAAAAATGTCAAACGGGGCTTATTAACCTCTGCACGAATCCAATCAACTGTTCCGCGTCGTGGACGCAAGGCTTTTATGTAGTAAATAAAGAAAAGCACAAGAAGAATGACGATTACAGTAGGAAAAATCGCCGCCGGAGAAGGATTTGAAATTACACCTCTAAAATAATCACCTATTGTCATAAACAAGATAATATCAGTATTGAAAATAAAAGTCAAAGTAGTTTGCTTGACATGAGGGGTATAATATTAAGAGTATTTTATTCAAAGAGAGGTGTACCGGAAATGGCAAAGGAAAAGAATGTTGAGCAAATTACCGACATGGACGTTGATTTTGGACAATGGTTTACTGACACTGTAACAAAAGCGGAGTTGGTTGACTACTCGGGAGTCAAAGGCTTCTTTATCTTGCGACCGTATGCGTATGCGCTTTGGGAGAATATTCAATCTGTTCTAGATAGAATGTTTAAGGATCTTGGACATGAGAATATTTCAATGCCGCTTCTTATTCCGGAAAGCCTGCTGCAAAAGGAAAAGGACCATGTTGAAGGGTTTGCACCCGAGGTTGCATGGGTAACACACGGCGGTTCTGAAGAGCTTGCCGAAAGGCTTTGTATACGTCCGACATCTGAGGTGCTGTTTTGCGACCATTGGAGCAATATAGTAAAATCATGGAGAGACCTGCCGCTTTTGTATAATCAGTGGTGCAGTGTTTTGCGTTGGGAAAAAAGCACCCGCCCGTTTCTGCGGGGAAGAGAGTTTTTATGGCAGGAGGGGCATACACTCCATGCAACAGCCGAAGAGGCAGAGATTGAAACGCAAAACATGCTTAACGTCTATGCGGAGTTATGTGAAGAATACTTGGCTATGCCTGTCGTAAAAGGGAAAAAGACTGAAAAGGAAAAATTTGCAGGAGCAGTTGCAACATATGCGATTGAGTGCATGATGCATGATAAAAAAGCTTTGCAAAGCGGAACATCGCATTATTTCGGCGACGGCTTTGCAAAAGCGTTTGATATTCAATTCTCAGACAAAGATAATAAGCTTACATATCCTCATCAAACATCGTGGGGTCTGTCGACGCGAATTATAGGCGGAATTATAATGACTCACGGAGATAACAACGGACTAAGCTTACCGCCTCGGGTGGCACCAATTCAAGTTGTTGTTATTCCCATTGCAGCACATAAACCGGGTGTACTCGAAAAAGCGGAGGAGCTGGCAAAGCGTCTCAAAGCTGCCGGAGTTCGTGTTAAAATCGACAAATCATACCAAAGCCCAGGTTGGAAGTTTGCAGAACACGAGATGAAAGGTGTTCCGCTTCGTGTTGAAATCGGTCCTAAGGATATTGAAAATGATGTGTGCATTGCAGTCAGACGTGATAACAGAGAAAAGCAGTCAATTTCACTGCCGGATATTGAAGCATGCGTAAATAAATTGCTGGAGGATATTCAAAAGAGTCTCTTCAACAGAGCAAAAGAAAATCTGACTGAAAATACCCGAAATGCTGCTACGCTTGATGAAATGAAATCAATATTTAATGAGTTTGGCGGTTTTATAAATACAATGTGGTGCGGCAGCAAGGATTGTGAACAGAAAATGAGAGACGAAGTCGGAGTAACCTCAAGATGTATACCTTTTGAGCAAACAAAAATCGCAGAGATTTGTCCGATATGTAAAAACCCCGCAGACACAATGGTTGTCTGGGGAGTTGCATACTAACTAAAAATAATAAACTAAGGGCTGCTTATGGCAGCCCTTAAACTTATTTGCATAAATTCCGCTTTAGCATACTGAGGCACTTACCGACTTCATTTATTGTTTCGTCAATTGAGTTGCCGGTATGCCATTCGTAAACAATGCCTTCGGTGTATTTTTCAATGAGTCCCACAAGTTGAATCGGGTCAACACCGTCTTTTAATGAGGACGCTTCATTGACACTTAACTCAACCTTGGTATGCATATCTTTAGCTATTGCCTTGAGCCTTTTAATATCATCTTCGACCTCAGGTTCATCCTCGTTATACACACTTTCAATAAACGAGTTCATTGCAGGGTAACGGCTTTTTAGTGCCAATCTAAATCTGATGGTTGTTATGGCTCTGTCGAAGAAATCTTTGTTTGCAGTATCTCTTTCGTGTTGAGCTTCTGTCATGACGATTTTGCCTGTGTAATAAACAAGGTAAGAGTAGAGTCCTTTTTTGCTTCCGAAATAATGGAAGATAAGAGCCTTGGATATACCCGCATTTGATGCAATTTCACTGATGTATGCCTTTTTATAGCCGACCTCGCCAAACAAGGTCATAGCTGCATCGACTATTCTGTTTTGTTTCTCTTGCGGTAATGACAAGAACTTTCTCATTGCAGACCCTCTCTTATCTTAAATCTTAAGCTGTAATATTCATTTATCCGAATAATAATGTGCTGACAAGCTCTGAAAACTCGGAAGGATCTTCCAGCGGAACGCCTGCAGCCAATAATGCTTGACCATACAACAATTGAGCGTATTTTGCAGCCTTATCCTTATCGTTTTCAAATGCTTCTTTTAGTGCTGCAAAGGATGGGTGAGTTGCGTTTAACTCGAGGACACGTTCGGCTTTCATTTCGCCAAACATTCCACCCTCCTGATGCCTTTGCATTGTCTTAAAATAGCGTTCCATTTCAAGACTGATTTCACCTTGTGCAGCCAAACAAACAGGGTGACTTTTAAGCTTTTGTGATAAACGGACTGCGGCAACCTTACCATCCAAAGAATCGCGAACAAAGTCCAAAACGTCCTTGTTCTCGGTTTCCTGTTTCTCTATTTCTTTTTTGTCTTCATCGCTGTCAAGCTCTAAGTCGCCGTCTATTACCGAACGAAAATCCTTCTCATCAAACTTGCCGATTGAGCGTATTACAAACTCATCAATCTCATCGGTAAGGTAGAATATTTCATAGCCTTTTTCGCGAATCTGCTCTGCCTGAGGAAGCTTCTCGAGAATTGTGATATTCTCACCGCTTGCGTAATAAATGTACTTTTGCTCCTCCGGCATACCGCTCACATATTGCGAAATCGGGATGAGCTTTTCTGATTTTGATGAATAAAACATAAGAAGGTCTGCGAGTAAATCACGATTCATGCCAAAACCGTTTGCAAGACCATATTTAAGCTGGATTCCAAATGCTTTATAGAATGTTTCGTACTTTACTATATCATTCTCCATGAGTTTTTTCAACTCTGCTTTAACCCGTTTTTCAATATTTGTCTTTATAACCTTGAGCTGACGGTCATGTTGAAGCATCTCTCGTGAAATGTTAAGTGAAAAGTCCTGTGAATCCACAACTCCCCTGACAAATCGGAAATGCTCAGGCAGAATATCGTTGCAATGCTCCATTATCATAATGCCTGATGAGTAGAGCTGTAATCCGGCTTTAAACTCTCTTGTAAAATAATCATAAGGAGCAACTGCCGGAATAAACAGCATTGCATTATAGCTGACCAGTCCTTCTGCAGATACTCTAAGAACGGCAACGGGGTCGGTTTGGTCAAGAAATTTCTCTTTATAAAACTCGGCACAATCCTCATCCGATACATCGCTTTTTGCACGCTGCCAAATAGGAATGCGACTGTTAATCGTTTCGGTTTCGGTATAATCTTCCCATTCTTTTTTCTTATTCCCGTCTTTATCCTTTTCGTCCGTCTCAATCTGCCGGCTTTTTGTCACGTCCATAATAATAGGCCAACGCACGTAGTCGGAGTATTTTTTAACAAGGCTGTGTAAGGTATGCTCTTCAAGATATTTGTCGTACTCTTCTTCATCGGCATTTTCTTTAATCTCGATAATTATATCGGTACCGGGCGAGTCCTTTTCGCATGCGGCAATTGTGTAGCCGTCAGCACCGGAGGAGACCCATTTATTTGCCGTATCTTCACCGTAAGCACGAGAGATAACCGTAACCTTTGACGCAACCATAAAAGCAGAATAAAACCCAACGCCGAACTGACCGATAATGTCAAGCTCCTCATCAGCATTTTCGTCCATATCCTTTTTAAATTTAAGCGAGCCGCTTCTCGCAATAACTCCCAGATTTGACTCAAGCTCTTCAGCTGTCATCCCCACACCATTATCACTGATTGTAAGCGTTCTCTTTTCTTTATCGGGATCTATACTAATCTTAAAATCATCACGCGTAAGACCGACCTTATCGTCGGTAAGTGATAAATAACAAAGCTTATCAATTGCATCCGATGCATTAGAAATAAGCTCGCGCAGGAAAATTTCCTTATGTGTGTAAATTGAGTTAATCATTAGCTCGAGTAATCGCTTCGATTCCGATTTAAACTGTTTCTTTGCCATTGCGTGAATAATCCTCCTATTTTTTGTTCTACTGTCTCATTTGTTTTTTTCGTGCAAGGTTAATTGTTCCCTCTGACATGTCGCCGACCCAGTTTAGAGCTTTTCCGAGACCGTTGGCGACACAGAGGTCGGCATCGTCTGCCGTATATGTGACTATGCTTGTTCTGCTTGAAACAAGCTTGTCAAAGCCCCAAAGCTGACAGTTGCCGCCCGTGAGGACAATGCCGTTTTGCGAAATATCAGCAACAAGCTCCGGCGGAGTAGCTTCAAGAACATTATGTACTGCTTCGACGATATTCTCTGTTACTTCCTCAAAAGCTTCCAAAACATCGTTTGAACTGATGGCGACTATCCGCGGCAGACCTGTGAGCAGGCAACGCCCCTTAACCTCAACAGCCACTGTCTCAGGACGCGGGAAAACGCAGCCGATACTCTTTTTAAGCTCCTCGGCAGTGCTCTCGCCTATCAGCACGTTGTGCTTACGTTTTATGTATCTTACAAGAGAATCATCAAAAGCGTCGCCGCCTGCTTTAAGTGATTCCGATTCAACAACACCGGATATTGAAAGAACGGCAATATCTGTTGTTCCGCCGCCTATATCGATAACCATATGTCCGTCAGGCTTTGTGATATCAAGCCCTGCACCTATTGCAGCAGCGAGCGGCGCTTCCATAAGATATACCTTGCGGGCACCTGCAGCGACTCCTGCATCGATAACGGCACGTTCTTCAACCTCGGTTATACCGGAAGGAACCGAGATAATTATACGAGGCTTAAGCATTGAAAAAGACAGAGCCTTACGCACAAACTCCTTGAGCATACGTTCTGTCATATCATAGTCTGAAATTGCACCCTCATGCATTGGGCGAATAGCAACGATATTACCCGGTGTTCTTCCGAGCATACGTTGTGCTGCCATTCCGACATTCAATAAACGTCCCGTGTTTTTATCCATAGCTACAACAGCAGGCTCACGCATAATAACGCCTTTGCCTCGTGTAGATAGTAAAACCGATGTGGTTCCGAGGTCTATACCGATATCTCTGCCAAGTATCATTGCTAAAAAACCATTCCTTTATTCTCCCCGAGCCAGAGTCGCACATATCACTCCTGCTGCTCCTGCCGTGAGAAGAGTTTTTGAACATTCATCCAAGGTTGAGCCTGTAGTTATAACATCATCAATCAACAAAATGCGTTTTCCTTGTATGAGTTTGGGGTCTGAATTTAATATTTTATATGCTCCATTTATATTTACACTGCGCTGCGTCTTATCACCAAGCTCCGATTGAGCTTGAACATCGCGATGCTTCTGTAATATCGGCAGAGCAGTCTCGCCCAGCTCATGTGCCGTTGCCGCTGCAAGTAAAAACGCTTGGTCATAACCTCTTGTGCGTTCTCGTTTTTTACTCAATGGAACCCATGAAATTATATCATATTTTACTTCGGGATTTTCACTAATGCACTCTGCCAAAGCCTTCCCGTAAATTGTAGAATAATATGATGCGTCTTTAAATTTGTAACGCAGAATTGATTGCCTTACAACACCCGTATAATACAACGGGGAGACACAAAAGTCAAAAAACTCTCCATCCTGCCTACCGAAATTGTCTGTATATGGTAATGCTTCAATGCACTTATCACATAATCCATCATCTGTTTTATTCAGTATCTTCGAGCAAAAAACACATTTAGGCGGAAAAAGAATATCCAAAACAGAAGAAAAAATGTTCTTGAGTTTTTTAAGCATTTTCGACCAGCCTTGCTCTTAAGCCGCTGTATCTTCTCTGCCGCTTGTCGTTATTTACCATCTGCTCCATAACTGCAGGGTTTCCGACGATAACCAACAGGTTTTTTGCCCGTGTCATTGCAGTATACAAAACGCTTCTGGACAAAAGTAAAGAGGCGGCTGATGTCATTGCCAGAATAACGGTATTATACTCACTTCCTTGTGATTTATGTACAGTCATTGCGAATGCAGGCTCCAGTTCCGAGAGTCTCTCAAATGAGTATGTCACTAATTTATCTTCAAAATCAATAAGCATGGATTCTTTATCGTGGTCGATATTCTTTATTACACCAACATCTCCGTTAAAAACACCTGCACCCTTAGTAATTTTGTCGGGACTCTCCCAAAGTATATCATAATTATTCCTAATTTGCATTACTTTGTCTCCCGTTCTGAAGACAAAATCTCCCGATTGCTTTTCATTTTTAAGTGCACTGCGCGGGTTGAGTTTTTCCTGAAGAAGCTGATTAAGAGCGACAGTGCCGGATGCACGTTTTCTTGTAGGCGAAAGAACCTGAATCAAAGCAGGGTCAACACCCATGTTTTCGGGTAATCTTTTACTGTACAGCTCTGCAACTGTTTCAGCCAGCTGCTCGTCGGTTTGTCGTCGCATAAAAAAGATATCGGTATATTTTTCTGTTAAATCCGGCAAAATTCCATTATTTACATTATGGGCACATTTGACAATTCCGCTGCCCTCCACTTGTCTGAATATCTCTGTAAGTGCAACAACAGGTACAATACCGCTTCTGATTACATCGGAGAACATATTACCGGGACCTACAGGAGGCAGCTGGTCGGAGTCGCCGACCATGATAAGTCTGCATCCTTTTTTTAGTGCTCTGAGAAGGGCACTTATCAATAAAATATCAATCATGGAGGATTCGTCAACAATTATTGCATCAGCACTTAGCGGATTTGCTTCATCGTGGTCAAAAACATGCATTCCATCCTCATCAAGGCTTGCACCAAGCAGTCTGTGTACTGTTGCGGCTTCACGTCCGCAAAGTTCGGAAAGACGTTTTGCCGCACGTCCCGTAGGAGCACAAAGAGCAGTTTTTAATCCTATTGAATCAAACAAATTGAGAATTGCGCGTACTGTTGTGGTTTTTCCCGTTCCGGGTCCGCCGGTAAGAGCCAAGACTTCACTGTCGGCAGCAAACTCAATAGCCTTAAGCTGCATTTTTGCATATGTTATACCTTGCTGTTTTTCTGCATCCTTAATTATCTTGCTTATATTTTTTACTAACGAGCTGGGGTGATTTTCCCGTGCTCTTTCAAAGCCCGTCATCTCCAGTAATCGTGCAGCGGTGTAGCTTTCGGCATCGTACAGTTGTCTTAAATAGCAACCTTCAATTCCTGCGATTTGAGCAATAACCAAGTCCTCTGATTCACTTAATGCGTCAAGAGCTTCTAAAACAACATCACTTCCTACACTAAGCAACTCACAGACTGCTGCGGTCAATTTTGCTTTTGGGATAAATGTGTGTCCGTTTCCCATATTATGAACAAGCTCAAATATAAGAGCCGCTGACAATCGCTCTGTACAGTCGCTCTCAAAACCGAGGTCAATAGCTATTGAATCGGCTTCAAAAAAATCGGCGCCATAATACTCGGATACAATCAAGTAGGGGTTATCTCTGACGGCGTCAAGTGCTTCGTTGCCATAGTCCTTATAGACACGTGTGGCAATAAGCGGCTTTATGCTGTATCGTGCAAAAAAATCAATTAAACGCCGAAGACCCGCCTGTCTCCGATATCCCTCGCCGATTTTGCGTGCACTTCTAAGTGAAATACCGCTGATAACCGCAAGCTTATCAGGGTCATTTTCAATAATATTAAGTGCATCACTTCCAAAGCGGTCAACAATTTCACGCGCTTTTGCGGGACCTATGTTTTTGATTGCACCGGAAGCAAGGTAACGGAATATATCGTCTGCTCCCGAAGGAGGGCGCACTTCAAAAGACTCACACTTAAACTGCTCGCCATATTGCTGATGAGTAACCCAAGACCCTGACAAAACCAAACGCTCTCCGGCGGAAACCCCGGGAATAGTCCCTGCAGCAGTAACAAGCCCGTCAACTGTATCAAGCCGTAGAACAGTATATCCATTCTCGGCATTATTATAAACGATATTACTGACAACACCTTCAATCATGTCGCCTTTTTCGTCTTCTATCATTTAATGTTCTCCGTATCCAACAGTATTGTTACGGGACCTGCGTTTACTGAGCTTACATTCATCATTGCTCCGAATTCGCCGGTTTCGACGTTAAAGCCCGCCTCCTCACAATTTTTGATGAAAAGCTCGTAGAGCGGGATAGCAACATCCGGACGTGCTGCAGCGGTAAACCCGGGACGTCGGCTTTTGCAATCCGCAAAAAGAGTAAACTGAGAAATAACCAAAAGGCTACCGCCAACAGCTTCAAGGTCAAGATTCATCTTCCCGTTATCATCGGCGAAAACGCGAAGATTACAAACCTTGGAAGCAAGCTTAATAACATCGGCCTGAGTATCTCCGTCCTTGATACCTAAAAGCACAAGAAACCCGTTATCAATTTTCCCGGTAACAACACCGCTAATCTCAACCGAAGCTGATGATACTCTTGTAACAACTGCCCGCATTTTTTCTGCCCTACCCGTCTGTTCTTCTTACGTCTGTGACGCCTGAGACTGCCATTAGCTTTGCCATTGCAGAGACCAGCTCGTCTCTGTTGTTTACTTCAACAACTATTGTTATTGCAGTTACGCCGCCGCTCGCGGCTCTTGCGTTAAATGATGTTATTTTTACATTCATTGTGTTTAGAACGGAAGCAACATCCACGACGATACCGGTGCGGTCAAGAACTAACACGTCTATTGTTGTTGCATACAAAGTGCCTTCGGTATCTGACCATGAAACGCGAATCCATCTGCCATCTTCTTCAGGCTCCATCAGAGACTTAATGTAGTTTTGGCAATCCTGACGATGAACAGAAACACCGTAACCGCGTGTTATGAAACCTATAATTGCATCTCCCGGAATAGGTGTACAGCAACGGGCGAACTTAACAAGGCAGTTATCGAGTCCCTCGACTGCAATGCCGCGTGTCGGTTTTATTCTAATTTCTTTTGGCGCAGGCGGGAGCTCCGAAGGCTCATCTTTTTTGTTTTTAGCAGCCGAGCGAAGCTCGTCGCGAAGCTTATTGACGACCTTTTGTGCGGAAATACCACCATAACCTATGGCGGCATACATTTCTTCAAGTGCACCAAATGAAGCACGGGAGAGAATCTTTATAAGGATATCATCCTGCATTGCCTCGGCAAGAGTGATATTCGCATGACGCAGTTCGGCTTCAAATGCAAGCTTGCCATGTATGACGTTTTCGTCACGCTTTTCCTTCTTAAACCACTGACGAATCTTATTTCTCGCTTCGGGACTTTTGATGATATCAAGCCAGTCGCGGCTGGGACCCTTTGCAGAGTTTGAAGTAAGAATATTTACAATATCACCATTACTCAGGATATGGGAGTATGTAACAATACGACCATTGACAGTTGCACCGGTCATTCTGTTGCCCACCTCGGAGTGTATGCTGTATGCAAAATCTATCGGAGTTGAACCAACGGGCAGATTTATAACATCGCCGCGAGGGGTAAAAACAAAAACCTCATCTGCAAACATATCAACCTTAAGCGCATGCATAAACTCTTGTGCATCACTGTCCTGCTGCGACTCAAGCAGGCGTCTGACCCATGCGAATTTCTCCTCGTCTGCGACCTTGCCGCCTTTTCCCTCTTTATACTTCCAATGTGCCGCAATGCCGTATTCAGCAGTTTGATGCATCTCCCAAGTGCGAATCTGAACCTCAAACGGAACGCCCTCACTACCGATTACATTAGTATGCAGGCTCTGATACATATTTGGCTTCGGTGTGCCGATATAATCCTTAAAGCAGCCCGGAATCGGACGGTAAAGCTCGTGGATATGACCGAGAACGTTGTAACAATCCGCAATATCGTTGACTATAACGCGAATTGCATGTAAATCCAACACCTCGGATAAAAGCTTCTTTTCGCTGAACATTTTTCTGTAAACGCTGTATAAATGCTTAACACGCCCTGAAACCTGGCAGGAGATACCGAATTCGCCGAGACGTTCAACCAATCGTGCCTGAACACCGTTAAGGAAGTTTTCATCCTCAATATGACGAAGCTTAAGCTCCTCGATAATTTCTTCACATGCAACAGGGTCAAGATATCTAATCGAAATATCCTCAAGCTCCCACTTGATTCTTTGCATTCCCAAGCGGTGTGCTATCGGGGCGTACATTTCCATTGTTTCAAGAGCTGTTTCCCTTTGTTTCTCTTCCGAAACAAATTGCAAGGTACGCATATTATGCATTCTGTCTGCAAGCTTAATAAGGATAACGCGTATGTCCTGAGCCATAGCAAAGAGCATTTTACGCAGGTTCTCCATCTGCTCTTCTTCTACACTTGTGTATGTGACTCGTGTCAGCTTGGTGACACCTTCAACAAGGCTTGCAACATCCTTGCCGAACAGCTTATCTATATCCTCATGCGTAACATTGGTATCTTCAATACAGTCGTGCAGCAGAGCGGCACAAATTGAATCCTCGTCCATGCCAATTTCAGCGACAATTTCCGCTGCTGCAAGAGGATGCGTAATAAACTCGTTTCCATCCTTACGAAGCTGTGTACCATGAGCTTTTCTGGCAAACTCAAATGCAGCCCTAATGCGTTCGACATTAGCACCCGGCATATACTCAAGTATTACCGCTTCTAAATCATGATACTTTTCGACAGCACTTATCACTTCTTACTCCTTGCTGGCTCTGATGTCGTGCAGCTGCAGCTGAACGCTGCTGCGTCCGCGAAATTCGTTAATCTGCGGTTCAAATGCCAAATCAACAAGCATACCTTCACTGACCCCCAAATCATCTGCTGAGACAGAAAAGAAAATGCAATCAAGATGTTTACCGGATTTTTCTACTTTTACTTTTGAATGCTTACCTGCACCGATGGATTGTGTTGATGATACCAATGCACCAAGCATACAAAGACACGGTGACGGATTACCGTTTCCGAAGGGCTCAAGGTTTTCCAAGGCTTCAACATTTTCAAGTGTAAGAAGCTCCGGCTTTTCAACCTCGAAATCCAGCCTAAGTCCCGGTTCTGTCATAACCTCAGTGCTTTTTTCATAGCTTTTAGTCATTCTCTGACGAAGCTCATCAATCTTATCCTCTGCGACAGTAACACCTGCAGCCATTTCATGACCGCCGAAGTTGTCGAGGATATCCTCGCATTCGCACAGTGCGTCATATAATGGAAAGGACCCGAAGCTGCGGCATGAACCGCGTCCCATACCGTCATCATCTATACTTATTATTATCGCCGGCAGTTGATAACGCTCGGACATTTTTGCGGCAATAATACCGGTAACGCCTTGATACCAACCTTTGTTTGCCAGTATTATCGGTGCATTCGGTACATCTGCGGGAAGCATAGCGGTTGCCTCATCAAAAATCTCCTGCTCCAGCCTGCGTCTTTCGGTATTAAGTCGGCAGAGCTCTTCGGCTAGCACCTCCGACTCATCATTATTATCAGACAGCAGCAGGTCTACAGACACCTCTGACTTGCCCATTCTACCTGCGGCATTGAGTCGGGGTGCGAGTGAAAAGCCTATTGTTGAAGCAGTCACGGCACCCGGGCTTACTCCAACCTCTAAAAGCAGACTGCGAAAGCCGGGGCGAGGTTTTTTGTTTAATATTTCCAAGCCTTTTTTGATTAACTCACGATTCTCCCCGACCACGGGCATCACATCGGCAACGGTTCCGAGTGCAACAAAATCACAGTAAGAGTTAAAAATATTATCAGAAAGATAATCGTTTTCAAGTGCGCAGATTAGCTTAAATGCAACCCCGACTCCTGCAAGTGATTTATAAGGGTAGTCACAATCAGGTCGCTTGGGGTCAACAACAGCACAGGCTTTAGGCAGATTTCCCCTGCACTCATGATGGTCGGTTATAACAAGGTCAAGACCGATTGACTCGGCATAAAGTGCCTCTTCAATTGCGGTAATTCCGCAATCCACAGTCACAACAAGCTTTACACCGTGCGACTTTAAAATATCAAGAGCGTCCTTATTAAGCCCATAACCTTCACTGAACCTACCCGGTATATATATTTCAAAGTCTGCGTTTTTTGAACTAAGCCACATTGACAACGCAGCACTTGAGGTCATACCATCCACGTCATAATCGCCGTATACTGCGATACGCTCACCGGCTGCTACTGCCTTATTAATTCTTTCGACGGCTTTATCCATGTCAGCCATTAAGAATGGACTAAAAAAAGAAGAAGGCTCATTGCCGATTACGGCGTTTACATCTTTAATATCTGTCATACCCCTTGAAGCAAGAAAAACCGAGACAAGCGGGTTAATCCCATTACGGCAAAACTCAACTGCCGTTTCTCTATTAAAGCTACCTATATCCCAGTTACTAAACCTCATCGAGAATATCCACCTTTCCACATCCCTTTATTATATCAAATTATCGGCACATTCTCAACTATAAAAAGAAGAGGTTGAAGCACAAAATGTTCTTCAACCTCTTTTATTTTCATGTTTATTTTATCGCTTAATCAGCTCTTCGCCTACTTTAAAAATATCACCCGCACCGACGGTGAGTATGATATCACCCTGACGTGCAATGCTTCTGACCTCATCGGTCAGCTTAGAAAACTCCGATACACATTTTGCACCGTCAATGGCATTTGCCAGAACGCTTGATGAAATACCAACATCATTGCTCTCTCTTGCCGCATATATCTCCGCCAAAAAGACAACGTCCGGTCTTTTTAATTCCTTCACAAAATCAGAAAAAAGTGCTTTGGTTCTGGTGTAAGTGTGCGGTTGAAACGCAAGAATAACCCGCTTATATGTGTTTATTGCTTCTACCGTATCAAGCAGTGCGTGAAGCTCACAAGGGTGATGGGCATAATCATCGTATACATCGGCACCGTTAAAGCTACCTTTATACTCAAAGCGTCTGCCGACTCCGGTATAACCGAAAAGTCCTGCTTCAATAGCTTTTGGTGAAATGCCTATTGCCAGACATGAAGCCGTTGCAGCCAGTGCATTTTCAAGATTGTGTATTCCCGGAGTTTGAAGAGTTATCTTACAAAAAGGCTCGCCGTCATAAAGAACATCCATCGACGGAGCACGTCCGGCAACCGATACATTAACACCCCGGACACGCATCGGAAGGTCTGTTACACATGACCTTTCGCCAAATCCGAATGTCAGCAGTTCATGCTCAACTGAAGCCAGAGCATCCATTGTGTTCATGTTATCGCCGTTACATACAATATGACCCCGCGAAGGAATCAGTGTCGCAAATTTTCTAAAGGATCTCTTTATCTCGTCTAAGTCCTTAAAGAAATCCAAGTGGTCGGCATCAACATTGAGGACAACCGTAACTGTGGGATGGAAATTATGAAATGAATTATAGTATTCACAGGACTCAACAACGATTATATCACCCTTGCCGACACGACATCCGGATTCCAGTACCGGAAGTGTGCCGCCAAGCATTATTGTCGGGTCTGTTTCTGCTGCGAGCAATATATGAGACACCATGGAGGTGGTTGTTGTTTTGCCGTGAACTCCGGATATACAAATTGCGTTTTTGTATTTGCGCATAATATAACCCCACGCCTCTGCCCGTTCAAAAACAGGGATTCCTTGAGTGCGTGCGGCTTTAATTTCGTCATTGTCTTCACGTGCGGCAGCAGTACGAATGATGTATGCAGCACCGGAAACATTTTCTGCAAAATGACCGATTGTTACTTTTATCCCAAGGGCACGTAAGTCAATTACTGCTTGATTCTCATTGATATCAGAGCCGGTAACTTCAATTCCCATTGAATGCAGAATCTCTGCAAGCGGTGACATTGAAACTCCGCCAATTCCGACAAAATGACATCTTTTGCCACCGTCAATATAACTTCCGAATTCACTTAAGCCCATAATGCTCCCTCTACCGGACATACAAAAAAATTGAATAATTGCATTAATATAGGTTTTTGATTATACTATTGTGTAAAGGATTAATCAACTAAAAAATAATCATGTAATTATTTTTGGAGCTTCGAGATTCTCTGTGACTGTTAGGGATAGGTGAAATAATGAAAATAACAGCACCCCCTGCGTATATAGCATTTATTTTAAACAGACTCGTTAGTGAGGGATACGACAGTTATCTTGTCGGCGGAAGCGTGAGAGATGCTATTATGAATCGTCCGATTCACGACTGGGACCTTGCGACATCAGCCAAACCGGTTGAGGTTGCAAGCTTGTTTTCCGATACGGTTTTGACAGGTGAAAAATTCGGCACTGTAACAGTTATATTGCCGGAGTGTTCGGTAGAGATAACTACGTTTAGGACGGAAGGTGATTATAATGACGGACGTCATCCTGAAGAAGTGGAGTTTATCTCAACTCTTAATGAAGATTTAAGCAGGCGGGATTTTACGATAAATGCAATGGCTGAATCAATTGAAGGAGAGCTGTTTGACCCGTTTGGCGGGCTTGAAGATATTGAGAAGAAAATAATAAGATGTGTCGGAGGACCAAACACAAGATTTTCCGAAGATGCACTTAGAATGTTTCGTGCACTACGCTTCAGTGCCGAGCTGGATTTTACAATTGAACCGGAAACATTACAGGCTATTTACGCCAATACAGCATTGGCGGGACGGATAAGCAGTGAGCGAATTCGCATTGAGCTTGAAAAAACTCTTATGTCGAATAAGCCTGAAATTGCCGGAGAAATGGTAAAAGTTGGCTTGCTCGGAAAATATGTATCAATATCCGGAAAAGCTCCTGCCGGGCTTGACAGATTAAGTGAGCTGCCTCGCGAACCTCTGCTGCGGTGGTGTGCATTTTGTGCGATTTTGCTTAAGCAGCAGTTTATTAATACAGCGACAGAAATGCTGCATAGCTTACAGCTTGACGGGAAAACGCTTAAGACATGCTTGCGTGCATTGGTGATTGACGACTTCCCGTCAGATGCAATCGGAATCAAGCGGCTTTTGTCAAAAAACGATGTTGCGGTTGTTAGGTGTGCTGCAGCAGTCAGCGATGTATTTGATATAACCGGTGGAGGAGATGCACTTATACACGCAGAGGAAATCATATCAAGCGGCGAGTGTTTTACGCTCGGAGAGCTTGGTGTTACAGGGCGAGACCTCTTGGAAATAGGGCATCCGCCCGGAAAAGAGCTGGGAGAAACTCTGGGTAAGCTGCTCGATTATGTCATTGAAAACCCTAAAAATAATAACCGTGACAAGCTGCTCGAGCTGATGAGACGATAGGTTGATGAAAAAGGCGAAGTATGTTATTCTCTAAAAATTGAATTAAGGGAAAAATAAAAGGAAAAAACTAAATGACAATTAGCACACCATGGCTTAACTCATACGGAGATGTTCCGCACAGCTTGGATTACCCTGACTGCTCAATGGCAGCTTTGGTATTCAAAACCGCTGAAAAATACCCGAAAATTACAGCTTACGATTTTTTCGGATGTAAGCAAAATTACAAAGCTTTTGCAGATGAAATAATACTTTGTGCAAAAGGATTGATTGCAACAGGCATAAACATCGACGACAGATTAACAATTTGCATGCCAAACACACCGCAGGCAGTTGTTATGTTTTATGCACTTAACCTTATCGGTGCAATTGCGAATATGGTTCATCCCTTATCTGCAGAAGAAGAGCTTGTTAAATATATAAACAGCAGCAACAGTGTTGCGGTTTTGACCCTCGACCAGTTTTCAGATAAGCTTAAAGCGATTATACCCAGAACAAAAGCAAAAACACTGATTCTTGCCGGAGCAGACGACGGCCTTAAGGGTATAAAAAGACTTTTATACAGATTGACAAAAGGTCGAAAAATAAAAAGGTATCCTTCAGAGAACAATACTCTAAGATATTCAGACCTGATGAGAAAGGGTCTTAATTATACCGGCGAATACGATGCAAAAAGAAGCGGAGACGATATAGCGGCAATACTTTATAGCGGCGGAACATCCGGAACAACTAAAGGAATATTATTGTCAAACCTGAACTTTAACGCTCTTGCAATGCAGACTGCCGCCGCCGGAGACTGTGTTGTTCCAAGCCATAAAATGCTGGCGATTATGCCTGTATTTCACGGATTCGGACTCGGAGTGTGCTTGCACACGGCATTTGCGGCAGGGGGAACAGCACTTTTAATACCGCAGTTTTCACTCTCCTCATATGTCAAGCTGCTAAAAAAACAAAAGCCGCACTATATCGCAGGTGTGCCGACATTGTTTGAAGCAATGCTCAGACATCCCGATATAAGCAAAATTGATATGTCGCAAATGGAAGGTATTTTCTCGGGCGGCGACTCGTTGTCAATAGAATTAAAACGGAAAATTGATGCACTTTTAAAAAACTGCGGCTCCGGCGAACAGGTGCGAGAGGGGTATGGATTAACGGAATGTGTTACAGCAAGCTGCCTTACGCCACGAAAGTTTCATAAGGAAGGCAGTATCGGAATACCATATCCGGACATGTACTATAAAATCGTTCGCTTAAATACCCAAGATACATTGCCTTGCAATGAAGAAGGAGAAATAGTCATCTCGGGTCCCACCGTAATGAAGGGCTATGATAATAACGAAGAAGAAACAGCAAAAACTCTTCAAACCCACGCGGATGGTAAAACATGGCTACACACAGGCGACCTTGGAGCAATGGACGAGGATGGGTTTATATACTTCCGCCAACGAGTAAAAAGAATGATAATATCGTCCGGCTACAGTGTATATCCGACACAGCTTGAAAATGCCATCGAATCGCACGAGGATGTACTGATTAGTTGTGTGATAGGAATACCTGACGACTACAAAATGCAAAAGATAAAGGCATTTATTACATTACGTGACAATAAAGAAGCAACAGACGAAATAAGAGCGTCAATTAGTGAGCATTGCAAAAGGAACATTGCGAAATATGCAATGCCTGCAGAGTTTGAATTCAGAAGAGAGCTGCCACGCACTCTTGTAGGCAAAGTTGCGTATTTAGAGCTTGAAAAAGAAGAGTTTGCAAAAATAAAATCAAGGGAAGCTTAACATGGATAATAAATGGTTTGAAAATATGGAATCAAAAATACCGCAAGGCAAGGTGCGAACAAGGTTTGCTCCGAGTCCTACGGGATATATGCACGTCGGCGGTCTTCGCACGGCACTTTATGCGTATCTGATAGCAAAAAAAGCAGGCGGAACCTTTATACTTCGTATAGAAGACACAGACACTGCAAGATTTGTTGACGGTGCAACAGAGATAATAATAAAAACATTAAACGGAGCGGGGCTGCACTATGATGAAGGACCGGACATCGGAGGTCCCGTTGCACCATATACTCAAAGTGAACGTAAGGAATTATATCGACCATATGCAGAGCTGTTGTGTGAAAAGGATGCTGCCTATTATTGTTTTTGCGAAGCAAAGGAATCAGACATAGATGATGATGCAAGCAGCTTTGAAATAAAGGATGACCCATGCAGGGATTTACTCTTTGAATCATCAAAAAAACGCGTTGATGCCGGGGAGTTGTTTGTTGTTCGTATGAAAGCACCGCGAGAGGGAGAAACGACGGTAATTGACGCTGTTTTCGGCGAAGTTATAACACAAAATAAAGTGCTCGATGATATGGTTCTATTAAAACGGGACGGATTGCCGACATATAATTTTGCAAATGTCATAGACGATCATTTAATGGGAATAACACATGTCATGCGCGGCAGTGAGTATATCAGCTCTGCACCAAAATATAATCTGTTATATGAGGCGTTCGGATGGGAGATTCCTACTTATGTAACGGTTTCTCTGATTATGCGGGATGAAAAAAATAAACTCTCAAAGCGACATGGTGACCCGACATATAACGATCTTCTTGCAGAGGGTTATTTAGCGGAAGCAATCTTAAACTATGTTGCGTTACTTGGCTGGAGTCCGGGTGGTGAGCAGGAAATGTTCACGCTTACCGAAATGCTTGAAGTGTTTGATATAAGCGGTATATCCAAATCACCCGCAATATTTGACATTGAAAAGTTAAATCATTTTAACAGTGAATACATACGAGCCTTGGCTCCCGAAGTATTTGCCGAAAAAGCAAAGCCATATATCTGCAGCGTTATCAAGAATAAAAGCATACAAATCGATGCAGTTGCAGGAATACTTCAGGCAAGATGTGAAAAGCTCAGCGATATACCTGAGAAAATTGATTTCTTTGAGGCATTGCCTGACTACGATACAGAATTATTTATACATAAAAAATCAAAAACAGATAAAATGATATCACGGGATATGCTTATTTCAGCAAAAAAAGTGTTGACTGAACTTACGGATTGGACAAGTGAGGCTATTCATGATACGCTAATAGCACAGGCACTTAATCTCGATGTGAAAAACGCAACACTTATGTGGCCGATTCGTATAGCGGTTGCGGGTAAAGCAGTGACACCCGGCGGAGCGATAGAGATATGCTTTATTCTGGGAAAAGAAGAAACACTTCGCCGCATTGAGACAGGAATAGAAAAATTGAGTTAAGCTCGGTATTTTATGGGATATATGTCATTGTGAGTAAAGCAAATAATCTTTACCCCGGAGGATAGTTGATGAGCAGCATTTCAAAAAATTTACTTCTTGGATTTACGCTTGTTTGTGTGATTGCTTTGATTGTTTTCAGCATTCAATTAATTGTAATCAACAGCGGAGTAACCCGCACTAATCCCGGTTCGATTTCCGGAGGTCAGCAAAACAGCGGTAGCGGAGATGAAACACCTGATGGGGAAGATGGTGATGGTGAAGGTGGCGAAGAGCCTGTTGCCAATACACCTCGTCCGCCTCCTCAAGGTACCCGTCATCAGATTATGGTTACTGATAACAGTATATTAATCGTATATGCACGAGATGAAATGTTCAATTTTGAAGAAGGTGGCTTAAACTGGTGGTTTAGGTTCTCTGCCGGGGGAACTGCTACGCTCGAAATAGAATTTACAATGATAACAACTGCTCAAGGTGCAGGAGACCATGCGGAGGCATTTTTAAATCATTACTCAGGGGGTACCGAAGCTGCATTTACCGGAGAGGAATCGATAAGAGGTTCTAATCTCCGTGGATATCACGCTTTTGCAAGACATGGCGGAACCTCATACGAAGCATGGATACATAGCCTTGATGGCAGTGATATCGCACTTGCTTTTGTAATTAATTACGAAAATGACCAGCAAAAAGAAGCTCTGTACGAGGTACTGAGCTCACTTGATTTGGTGACGATGGGTGACGTAATAACACCGCCACCCAATCACGGAGATGCGGGTGACGGTACAGGTGACGCCGGAGAAGACGCCGGGGGAGTTGACCCCAGCGGCGATTAAGACAATTGGCGTTCTAAAACCCAAGGTTCAAGCCGCCAGTCAGCTGGGACATGGAATCGGTCATGCTGGTTTCGGCTTTGCGTAGGGCTTCGTTTACTGCTGCGACGATTAAGTCTTGCAGCATTTCAACGTCCTCGGGGTCGACTGCGTCGGGTTCAATAATTAGCTCGGACAGCTCACGTTTGCCTGATACTACGGCAGTTACTGCACCACCGCCGGATTGAGCGGAATATGATTTTTCTTCCATTTCGGCTTGCATTTTTAGCAGGTCGTCTTGCATTTTTTGTGCCTGTTTTAGCATATTCATATTCATGCCGCCGCCGCCAAAACCGCCGCCTCGAAATCCACCTTTTTTAGCCAAAGTAACATCTCTCCTTTAAATTAATCTATATTTACAACACCGAAGGCACTTAGCCTTTCAAATTTATCTTCTTTGGTTTCGCTACCTTGAGCGGGTTCGAGAACCTCTATACTAACTGTAACATTGCGTCCAAGTACTTTGGTAGCATTGTCTTTTAATAAACCCATAAATTCTGCCTCTATCAAGTTGGCTGTAAACTGGTCTGTTGCGTTGATATTAAGGTTGTTTTCATTAAGCGAAGGCTGAATCTTGGAACTATCACTGAGCAAAGCCCGCAAGGAAGGCTCATCTTGAAGTGACCCCAATATATCAGCCCAAAAATCATTTGCTGATGAGACGGGGGGTGGGGTTGTGTCCTGTGGGGGTGAGACAGGTTGCATAGATGTTTCTTGGGGCGTGTCTTGTGTGGACGTGTCCTGCAGTACAGGAGGCTGCTCTGATGTTGGGGTAGTGGGTGGAGATTGCACAGGGCGTGGAGGTTGTGCGTGGGGCTGTTGTACAGAGGGTTTGGCGGCTTCTTTTGGAGTTGTAGCCTGTGTTGGTTTTTGTGATTCGATGCTTTCGTCGCACATTTTTATAATGCACATTTCTACAGCGAGCTTTGAGCTGCCACTCCGATTTGTTCCGGATATTGCAGATTTGAGAATATCAAGGCAAGAGAATAAAAAGCCCGGTGCCATTTTTTCTGACAACTCTGCAAGCTCTTTGTGACTGAAATCGGTTGTATGCAAAAGGCTTGAATCCGGAGAGAGCTTAAAAACAAGCAAATCCCGAATCAGCGAGGTGGTTTCATTTAATAATGAGACCATATCTCTGCCGTCCATATAAAGCTCATCGATAACAGTAAGTGCAGAGATAACATCACGGCTTGCAATATGTGAAACCAGATGCAGTATCTCTTGCTGACCTGCAAGACCTAGGATATCCTGTATACGTGCCATATCAACAATGCCGTCATATGCACACTGGTCAAGCAATGATATTGCGTCACGCATTGAGCCGTCGGCTAGAGCCGCAAGCCTTTGTACTGCATCGGCGGTCAGTGACAAGCCTTCACGTGAGGCAATAGAGTTTAGACGCTCTTCAAGAACTGACGGTAATAAACGTTTAAATGAAAATCTCTGGCAACGTCCCTGTATGGTTGCAGGAACCTTATGAAGCTCAGTTGTAGCAAGAATAAAAAGTATGTGCTCGGGCGGCTCCTCAAGGATTTTCAGAAGTGCATTAAACGCTGAAATCGACAGCATATGCACCTCGTCTACAATATACACACGCTTATTAACCGAAGCGGGAGAATAAATTGCCTCATCCCGAAGTGCCCGCACATTATCTACGCTGTTGTTGGAAGCGGCGTCAAGCTCAAGCACATCAAGAATGCTGCCGTCTTCAATTCCGATGCATGCAGTACAAGCATTACACGGCTCACCCTCAATGGGACTTAAGCAGTTTACGGCACGGGAAAGGATTTTTGCACATGTGGTTTTACCTGTTCCGCGTGTTCCTACAAACAGATATGCATGAGAGCACCTGTCATTGACCAGTTGTCGTAATAAGGTCTCGGTAATATGCTCCTGTCCGACAACATCACCGAATGTACGAGGTCTGTATTTTCTGTAAAGAGCTTGATACATAAAGTGTATTCTCCCTTGGGAAGCATTTGCTTCGCATTATTTACTCCGACGAAAGATCGCACACCGGTCTTTGAAAATGTAATATGCCCGCTGACCTGACAGCCGGCTCAAAGCCGGTTGCCTCACGGCACACGCAAAATTTCGTTTAATGCTGCTCGGTTCCCCGCCTGACATGGTTCACGAATTTACGTTGCGTGAGACCGACCCGTCAACGCTGCTTATCAGGGGC